>Ga0265331_10000088_pt1 | contig 125176 bp, 115 predicted proteins | sample 41923metaG_FD_202088 | JGI IMG/M metagenome (GOLD analysis project Ga0265331, IMG submission 202088) | Rhizosphere microbial communities from Carex aquatilis grown in University of Washington, Seatle, WA, United States - 4-19-23 metaG | ecosystem: Host-associated > Plants > Roots >... | reverse complement strand
TCGCCGCTACATCAAGGAACACAATCGATCCTCCAAACCCTTCGTCTGGACCAAGCCCGCCGAGACCATCCTCGAAAAGCTCAGGCGGTTGCCGGTACCTTTTGAATGAGTCGGTGCACTAGCAGCGACAGGAGGCACACCATGGTTGACGGGTTAGGGGCATACAGCTCCGCCAACACGTCCCGCCTGACACAGTTTTTTAGTCGGCTGGACACCAACAATGACGGTAAAATCAATCGAAGCGAGTTCACCGCAGGCGCTCCCAAAGGAACCAGCAGCGCCCAGGCTGGGCAACTTTTCGATACCCTCAACACCAGCAACAGCGCCAGCCTCAGCGCGAGCGATCTGGCGAGCGCTTTTCAGCAGATGGGCAGCCAGATGCAGGCTGCCATGGTGCAGGCGCAGTCGGTCGACACCAGCGGGGCGAATTCCCGACAATCGTTCGATCCCGGGCAGGTGCTTGACCAGTTGCTGGCTTCGGGCCAGTCTGGGTCCACATCTTCGTCCTCGTCCTCATCGACGGCGAGCACGACCGATCCGGGGCAGTTGCTGGACCAGTTGCTGGCTTCGCTGCAGAGCATCGCGCAGAGTGGCAACGGCAGCGGCCAGGCGTCTTCCACCCAGGGCCCGCCAGACCCATCCAAACTGTTTGCCCAGTTGGATACCAATGGCGATGGCACGGTCAACCGCAGTGAATTCGTCGCCGGCCGGCCGCAGGGCATGAGTGCCGACCAAGCCGGCGGACTCTATGACAAGATTGCCAACGGCAGCACAAGCGGCCTCACCGAGTCGCAGTTCGCCTCGGGATTGCAAAATGCCGGCGATCCCTCGTCTTCATCCTCATCGACGGCGAGCACGACCGATCCGGGGCAGTTGCTGGACCAGTTGCTTGCTTCGCTGCAGAGCATCGCGCAGAGTGGCAACGGCAGCGGCCAGGCGTCTTCCACCCAGGGCCCGCCAGACCCATCCAAACTGTTCGCACAGTTGGATACCAATGGCGATGGCACGGTCAACCGCAGCGAATTCGTCGCCGGCCGGCCGCAGGGCATGAGTGCCGACCAAGCCGGCGGACTCTATGACAAGATTGCCAACGGCAGCACAAGCGGCCTCACCGAGTCGCAGTTCGCCTCGGGCTTGCAAAATGCCGGCGATCCCTCGTCGCCGTCCGCGTCCGCGTCTTCATCCTCATCGACGGCGAGCACGACCGATCCCGGGCAGTTGCTGGACCAGTTGCTGGCTTCGCTGCAATCGAATGAAAATGCGACGGCCCAAGCCGGGTCTTCGAATCCCGGCCAGATGCTCGACCAATTCTTGCGGGCGATTTCGTCCTACGAAAACACGATGGCGCAGAATGCCGGCAGCACGATCGCATCGACGTCTTCGGTTGCCGCCTAGCCCATACCGCCAAGTTTGCCAACATTCCCAGAATAGGAATGCGGGCAAACATTTCAAATCCCGAAAGCCTTGAGGACCAACCAATGAACGCATCGGCCGAGAACGACATCATGGCGCGTTTCCCCGATGGGGAACTGATCGATTTCATCGCATCGGGCAACCTTCGCATGTTCGAGCGCTTCTGCCATCGCTGGCTCGCCCAGGGCACCACGATGGCGGCCCAGGCGACCTCCGATCCCCACTTGGCCCTTGACGTCGCCAGACGTGCGCTGTTGCGACTGTGGCAGACAGCCCCGGCCCACCTGGGCCACAGAGGCGACGTGTCGCCTCTGGTCGCCCGATTCGTCGACGAGGCCGCACGCGAGCCGACCGTGCTGCCGGCCTTGGCCGGGAAGGATATGGTCGGCGATATTGTTGCGGCGGCTCACGCCCTGCCACAGGCTGACCCGCGTGGTTTGCTGTCGCGAATGATCCGTCGGTGAGCCGGCCCCACTTGATGGCGTTCGGTGCCGCCGGCAAGCGTCTTGTTGTCGGCTTACCGGAAGTCACGAGAACGGCTTGCGAGATTTTGGAACTTGTCGCGCACGGAATCGCCCGGCTGCGCCGTTAAATCAATGAAATCGATGTTCTCAGAAGGAGATCTTACATGTCCATCTCGTCAATCGGCAGCCAATTTCAGCAGCCGTCGCCACAGGATCGTCTGACATCGGGCCTGGAAAAGAATGGCCTGTCGGCAGATGCCGCCTCATCGGTCAGTTCGGAAATCGATTCGGCCGTCAAATCCGCCATTTCAAGCAGTTCGGGCCAGGCTGACCCGACATCGGTACGTGACGCCATCAACAAACAGATAAGTTCCGACGTGACATCCGGTAAATTGACCCAGGCCCAGGCCGACATCGTCAACAAGACGCTCGACGCCATGGACCAGCAGGCATCACAGCAAGGCGGCAGCGGCCAGCCCACGGGAGGATCTCCCCCTGCAGGTGGTGCGCCGCCGGCCGGCGGCGGCGGAGGTGGTGCTCACGGCGCCAGCGGTTCGTCGTCGACCAAGACCGTGGTCAGCACCAGCAGCACGACCAGTAACGGCGTGACAACGACGGTCACCACCTACTCTGACGGCTCGAAGAAAACCTCGACATCCTATGCGCCGACGGCGGCATCCTCCAGTAAGTCTTCCAGCGGCAAGTCCGCCTCGGAAACCATGCAGGATCTGTTGAAATCGGTCAGCGCCGGCAGCAGCGGCACCGACCAGAACACGGCGTCTCAATACCTGAGCAGCCTTCTGTCCTCTGGATTGGTCAACACTGCGGCGTAATGGCGCCAACAACCACTGCGGCACGCTTGGCTGCGGCGAGTTTCGGGGACTCTTTGATCCCGGCACAATAGCGCAGCCACACCGCGCGCCAGAGGCGGCCGGCGTCCCTGCCCAGGCGGCGCCAGCAGCATCGACGCGGCGAATTGCCCCATTCAACTGCGTTCGCAGCGCGCTCCGGCGGCGGCAAGGGCGGGTTCCAAGGGCGGAGCGCGCGTGGGCGTAGCGAAGCGCCAGCGGGCCCGCGCATTTCACTTAATTCGCATCCCTCGGTGAGATCGAACGGCCATCCCTCGGAGCCGACCTGCCTTTCCTTCGGCCGCCGCGCGCAACGGCTGTCAAGGGTGGCGACAGCCACCGGCGCGTTGCGCGCCGGCTTGCCCTTGACCGTCGTGAGCACGGTGGCATCCTGGGCCCAGGGCGGGCGCTGAAAGAAGTATACCGCCGGCACCGTTGCGCGTATTATTCCAAAACTGGTATAGGGGCATCGATGGTTCGGGTTCCTGGCGACGACGATGAAGCGCCGCTGTTCTGGATTGGCTCATCGTTGAAGGATTTGAAGAAGCTTCCGGCGGAGGTGCAGGATGAGATCGGCACCGCCTTGAGCGTGGCGCAGTTTGGCGGCATGCATCCGGCCGCCAAGCCATGGAAAGGCAGTGGGCCTGGCGTGCTGGAGGTGGTCGAGAATTTTGATGGCAACACCTACCGCGCCGTCTACACCGTTCGCTTCCAGGGCGCCGTTTACGTGCTCCACGCGTTTCAGAAAAAATCGCCCAAGGGCATTGAGACCGCCAAGGTCGACATCGACCTCATCGCCACCCGGATGGCGGCGGCCCGCCAGCATTACGAAGCCCATGTCAAGAAGGACAGCCAGCGATGACAACCGACATCGAGGCGACCGCCAGCAGTGGCAACGTCTTTGAGGATCTCGGGCTACCCGAGGCATCCGAGAAGAAGACCAAGGTTCAGCTCGCCATGGCCATCAACGCCGAACTGGCGGCGAGAGGCATTCGCAACCAGGCGGAAGCCGCCAGCCTTCTCGGCACCGAACAGCCCAAGATTTCCCTGCTTGCCAACTACAAGCTGGCAGGGTTCTCCGTTGCCAAGCTGATGGAATTTTTGACGGCGCTGGACCGCGACGTCGAGATCGTCATTCGTCCAAGCCAGGGGCACGGGCGCATTTCCGTCCATGCCGCCTGACGGCTACCGACACGGCCTCAACCCCCGCTCCCCTGCGGCTGGGCCGGGATGCGGGTTTGCTTGTTCCTGGACCCGATCTTGCGTCCACGCCGGGGGCTGGTCCATACCTGCGGCTTCGCCAGCCCTTCCCGCCAGGCGTCGAGAGCCTTAAGCGTATAGAGGGCGGTACCGCCGGTTCCACCCGGCCCCCTGGTCGGGTTGGTATAGGCCGGACCGATACCGCGCTTGGCCCATGATTCCAATGTACCGACCGGAACCCCCAAATAGTCGGCGGCATCGCGCCGCCTCAGACTTTTGTTACTCCGATCATACATGCTGCCACTCCATAATTTCTGTCTTCTCCACTGATGACCTTTGCAGTATCATCATTGTGCAAGATCCAACGTAGCGATACGAAAATTCAAATAAGGTCGACAACAGGACTTTCAATGATGGCCCCTTGTAGCAACGGAGCCATCAACCCATGATTAGATCACAACGATTTCAATTGGTTAAAGTCACATCCACGGCTTCTGTCGAAGAAGCGGCGATAGTTGATCTCGTCAGCCGCCACCCGCCAGTACGAGATGCGGTAGGCCTGGCGTTCAAGCAGGCGATGCAGGGCGGCGACGTCGCCGGCGAGGCCGGCCAACGCCGAGTCGATCGCCGCCCGCACCGGCGGCCGCGTGGCCGCCACCGCGGCGAGGCGCTCCTTCAACTCTGCCCCCTGGCGGCGGCGCGCCAGGGCCGAGCGGCCGGAACGGTCGATTGCGGCGCGAAGATCGATCGCCACGTCGGACAGCGCGTCGCCGTCCGGGCTGGGACCCAGCGCCGCCACCGCCGGCTCCAGCAATCCGGCGTAATCGCGGACCGCGACAGGCAGGCGGTGCTGCCAATACCAGACGCTGATACTGCCGTCGGCGGCATCGAAGCGGGGCTTGAGGTCGCCTTTCTCCAGCGCCTGGCCGTAGTGCTCGCCGAGGAACGGCAGCAGCACCTTGCCGCGCAACTCGCGCCGCGGCGGCTGCCAGTCGATGTCGAAATAGTCGGCATAGAGGCTGTCCTCGCCCCATTCCAGCACGTCCAGCCACCATTCGTTGTCGGCGCCGCCGATCCCCATGTGATTGGGAACGAAATCCATGACGATTCCCATGCCGCGGCCCCGGCACGCGGCGGCAAGCCGCTCCAGCCCCGCATCGTCGCCGATTTCGGGATTGAACTTGGCGAAGTCGACGATGTCGTAGCCGTGGGTCGAGCCCGGCCGCGCCTTGAGGAACGGCGACAGGTAGAGATGGCTGACGCCGAGGTCGGCGAGATACGGCACCACCGCCTCGGCCTCGGCGAAACCGAAGCCGGCATGCAATTGCAGACGGTACGTGGCGCGCGGAACCGGTGTCGGTCTCACGCCGCGATGTTAGCCGAGACGGGCGGCCGGGCGTTGGGAACTTCGGCGCGCTATCCGAACAGATCCCCTCGCCCGCGTGTGGGAGCGGGGCTTATCCTATCCCCGTCCACGCACCTTGTTCAGCATCACCGCCTGCTTCTTGACCTGCGGGTCCTTGACGAACTTGTCGACGTCGAAGGGGAAGCGCATGCGCCAGTTGGGGTGCTGGTCGGTGGTCCCCGGCAGGTTCATCTGGCTTTCCAGGCCCAGCACGTCCTCGATCTGCACCATCGTCAGGCGCGAACGCGAACGCGCCAGGTATTGGTGCGCCGCCTCGGACAGGGTCAGGGTGCGGCGGGGGTCGAGCGGCGGCTCGGGCTTGAACTTCTCCGGCAGCAGGCCCTCGCGCACCAGCGCCGCCACCATCTTGTGGCGGTCGGCGGCGCGCGCCTTGCGCTCCTCGCCGGCCACGTCGGGGCGGGGATACAGGTCCAGCGCCTCGCGCAGGTTGATATCGGCGCCGTTCCACCAGCCGCGCAGCGACGGCAGGTCGTGGGTGGCGAACACCGCCAAGGCAAGCTCGTCGAATTCCTCGGCCGGCCGCACTTCGTTGCGCGAGTCCTTCTCGAACACCATCACCCGGTAGGCGAAGATGTTCATCCGCGCCATGCGCTCGCGGAAGCCGTCGGGCACGGTGCCGAGATCCTCGCCGATCACCAGGCAGTGGTTGCGACGGCTTTCCAGGGCGACCAGGTGGAACAGGTCATCGACCGGATAGCGGATGTAGGCGCCCTGGTCGGCGGCCATGCCCGGCGGCACCCAGTAGAGGCGCTGCAAGGCCATGGCGTGATCGAGCCGCAATGCCCCGGCATGGCGCATGTTGGCGGCCATCACCCCGATGAAGGGGGCATAGGCGGCCTCGCGCATGGCGATCGGGTTGAACGGCACCAGGCCCCAATCCTGGCCCTTGAGCGCCAGCGGATCGGGCGGCGCCCCGACCGACATGCCGTTGGCCAGATTGTCCTGTTCCAGCCAGGCTTCGGCGCCGTCGCCGGAAATGCCGACCCCCAGGTCGCGATAAAGGCCGATGCCGCCGTTGCCCTGCACCGCCGCGTTGGCGGCGCCCAATTGCTCGTCGGCGATGAATTGCAGCCACCAGAAGAATTCGATCCGCTGCCGCTGGTCCTTGCCGAACTTGACCACCGCCTTCGAATGCGGATGGCGGAAGTCCTCCGGCCAATGGCGCCAATAGCCGTTGCCCTCGGCGAGGAAGCGTTCGTGCAGCGCCTCGAAGGTGCAGAACAGCTCGGCGGCATGCCCGCCCAGCTTCTGGAATTGGCGGAAGGCCTGGCCGCGCTCGTCGCCGGGATCGAGATGGGACTTGCGGAAGCTGCGATAGAGCTCCTCGAGCACCGGCCGCGTCACCCGGGCATAGCCGGGATAGTCGACCAGCACCGCTTCGCGCAGCCGGGTCAATTCCGACTGCACCGCCGGCGACGCCACCAGGCGGGCGACGGTGCGGTTGTTCTTGAACTCGGGGATGGCCTCGATGTCGATGTAGGTGACGTTGAGGAACCGCCGCGACGACGGCGAATAGGGCGAAAAGCGATCCGGCTGGGCCGGGAACAGGGCGTGCAGCGGATTGACCCCAATGGTCGACGCCCCCAACTTCGACGCGCCGGCGGCCAGCCGCTCCAGCGCCTTGTAGGTGCCGACGCCCCAATCGCCGGGGCCGCGCAACGCATAGATCTGGGTGGCCACGCCCCACGCCCTGGCGCCGTCGTCGACCACCGGCGGCAGATAGGCGGCGGCGGGAGCGACGATCACCTTACTGTCGAAGGCGGTGCCGTCGGCGGCGGACAGGCGGAACTTGTGGTAGCCGAGCGGCGGCAGTTCCGGCAGGGCCAGGCGCCAGCGCTTGATGAAGGTGCCGTGCAGCCAGGTTTCCTCGATCCAGCGCAGGGTATCGACCTGGAAGCGGCCGGTATGGACGGCGCCCAGTTCCTCCTCCAGGGTCCACTGGAGGGTCTCCTTGTCGCGCGCCGCCGGAATGGTGACGACGATCTCCGCCGCCGGCTGGTGCTCCTCGATCATCGTCACCGGCTCGACCCAGCGGCGCCAGGGGCGCGACTCCAGTTCCTCGAGGCTGGCCTTGATGGTGGATTCACCGCCGACTTCGAAGCCCATGGCCGACAGGAAGGCACGCTTGGTGGCAATCGAAACCGGCCGCCAGACGCCGAAAAAGTCCCACCAGCCGTCCTCGACGCCCGCCAGTTTGGCCAGGCGGTCGAGCGCTTCCGCTTCGGTCATGCCAAGTCTCCCCAATCCCCGAAAAATGAATGGTCCGTCAGGTTTGATTGCGCGGCCGCGCGACCCGACCTTCGTTGGCCTTGCGCCGCTTGAGCACCGCCGTCGAGTGGGGCTTCAGCGGGAACTTGCCGCCGCCGTCCCACACCTCGCCCGGCCACATCGGCTCGGCCCGCGCGGTGTCGACCACCACCTCCCACGTCGAGCCCTTCTCGACCGCCGGCAGGACATGGGGAATCGCCTCGGTGTAGGCGTTGAGCAGCACCAGGAAGGTGTTGTCCATCTCCTCGCGCCCGGTCAGCGAGTCCATCACGCAGCTCTCGCCGCCGAGGATGAAGCCGAGCGAACGGGCATAGGGGAGGGTCCAGTCGGTCTGGCTCATCTCCTCGCCCTCGGGGGTGATCCAGGTGATGTCGCGGACCTGGTTGCCCGGCAGCCAGCGGCCCTGGAAGAAGCGCGGACGGCGGAACACCGGATGGGCGCGGCGCAGGGCCACCAGGCCGCGGACGAATTCCAGCATCTCGGCATCGACGGCGGACCAGTCGATCCAGCCGATCTCGTTATCCTGGCAATAGGCGTTGTTGTTGCCGTTCTGGGTCCGGCAGAACTCGTCGCCGGCCAGGATCATCGGCGTCCCCTGGGCCAGCAGCAGCGAGCAGAACATGTTGCGCATCTGCTGGCGGCGCACCTGGACGATGGCTGCGTCCTTGGTCGGTCCCTCGTGGCCGCAGTTCCACGAATAGTTGGCGTCGGTGCCGTCGCGGTTCTGCTCGCCGTTGGCCTCGTTGTGCTTCCGCTCGTACGCCGTCATGTCGTACATGGTGAAGCCGTCATGGGCGGTGACGAAGTTGAGGCTGGCCCACGGCCGCCGCCCGCCCCAGGAGAACAGGTCGGACGACCCGGTGAGGCGCGAGGCGACGTCGCCGATCAGCCCGCCCTCGCCGCTCCAGAACTTGCGGATCGTGTCGCGGTAGCGGCCGTTCCACTCGGACCAGCCGGGGGGGAAACCGCCGAGCCGGTAGCCGTCGCCGCCGAGATCCCACGGCTCGGCGATCAGCTTGGCCTTCGACAGCACCGGATCCTGGCGCACCGCGTCGAGGAAGCCGGAACTGCCGTCGAAGCCGGCCTTCTCGCGCGCCAGGCTGGCAGCCAGGTCGAAGCGGAAGCCGTCGACATGCATCTCCTCGACCCAGTAGCGCAGGGAATCCATCACCAGCTGGAGGACGCGGGGATGGCGGAGATTCAGCGTGTTGCCGCAGCCGGAATAATTCTCGTACCAGCGCTCCTGGCCGGGGACCAGGCGATAGTAGCTGGCGTTGTCGATGCCCTTGTACGACAGCGTCGGGCCCATCTGGTTGCCCTCGGCGGTGTGGTTGTAGACCACGTCGAGAAGGACCTCGATGCCGCCGTCGTGCAGCCGCTGCACCATCGTCTTGAAGTCGCCGTGCGGGCTGGAGACGTAGTAGCGCGGATCGGCGGCGAAGAACGAGATGGGATTGTAGCCCCAGTAATTGCGCAGGCGGCGGTCACCCAGTTCGCGCTCGTCGACGATGGCGTGCACCGGCATCAGTTCGATGGCGGTGATGCCCAGCTTGCGCAGGTAGTCGATCACCTGCGGCTGCCCGAGCCCGAGGAAGGTGCCCTGGACCTTGGCCGGCACCGACGGATGGCGGACGGTATAGCCCTTGACGTGCATCTCGTAGACGATGGTCTCGGACCACGGCACATTCGGATGGCGGTCGCCGCTCCAGGTGAAGGCGGTGTCGATCACCCGGCACTTGGGCATGAACTTGGCGTTGTCGCGCCGGTCCAGCACCAGATCCTGCTTGCTCGCCCCGACGCGGAAGCCGAAATGGGTGTCCGACCAGGTCAGCGGCCCGGACAACGCCTTGGCATAGGGGTCGATCAGCAGCTTGTTGGGATTGAAGCGATGCCCTGCCATGGGATTATACGGCCCGTGCACACGGTAGCCGTATTGCTGGCCCGGCCTGACGTCCGGCAGATAGCCGTGCCAGACCTCGTCGGTGTATTCAGGCAGAGGGATGCGCTCGATCTCGCGCTGCCCATGGGCGTCGAACAGGCAGAGTTCGACCTTCTCGGCATGGGCCGAGAACAAAGCAAAATTGACACCGTTGCCATCCCAGGTCGAACCCAGCGGGTACGGCAAGCCCGGCCAAATACGTCGGCGTGCGCTCAACTCGGACTCCCCCCTTAATCACGCAGGCCCCTTTGGCGGGGCCGGCCCCTTAGCTTACGAAAGATCAGCCGCGCATGCGCTTGAACACCACGGTCGCCAGCGGCGGCACGGTGATGTCGAGCGAGAAGTTCTGCCAATGCCACGGAACCGCCTGGGCATTGCGTCCACCCTCGTTGTGGACGTTGCCACCCCCGTACCATTCCGAATCGGTGTTCAGCACTTCGGCGTAGAAACCGGGCAGCGGCACCCCCAGACGATAGCCGGGACGCACCACCGGCGTGAAGTTGGAGATCACCACGATGAGCTCCTCGGGATCGCGGCCGCGGCGCATGAACGAGATCACCGAATTGTCGCGGTCGTTGCAGTCGATCCAGGCGAAGCCGTGGGAATCGCAGTCCAACTCGTGCAGCGGCACGTTGTCGCGATACAGCCGGTTGAGGTCGCCGACCAGACGCTGGCAGCCCTTATGGAAGTCGTATTGCAGCAGGTGCCAGTCGAGGCTGCCCTCGGCGTCCCATTCACGGCACTGGGCGAATTCCGAGCCCATGAACAGCAGCTTCTTGCCGGGATGGCACCACATGAAGCCGTAATAGGCCCGCAGGTTGGCGTGGCGCTGCCACTCGTCGCCCGGCATGCGGCCGAAGATCGAGGACTTGCCGTGCACCACCTCGTCATGGGACAGCGGCAGCACGAAGTTCTCGTGCCACGCATAGAGCATGCCGAAGGTCAGGTCGTCGTGATGGTAGCGCCGATGCACCGGCTCCTTCGAGATGTAGCGCAGCGTGTCGTGCATCCATCCCATGTTCCATTTGAAGCCGAAGCCGAGGCCGCCGATGTAGCAGGGCCGCGACACCATCGGCCACGAGGTCGATTCCTCGGCGATGGTCATGCAGCCGGGATGCTCGGAATAGACCGTCTCGTTGGTGCGGCGGATGAAGTCGATCGCCTCGAGGTTCTCGTTGCCGCCGAACCGGTTGGGGATCCATTCGCCCGCCTCGCGCGAATAGTCGAGGTAGAGCATCGAGGCCACCGCGTCGACCCGCAGGCCGTCGACATGGAACTGCTCCATCCAGTAGATGGCGTTGGCGGTCAGGTAGTTCGACACCTCGCGCCGGCCGTAATTGTAGATCAGCGTGTTCCAGTCCTGGTGAACGCCGAGGCGCGGATCCTCGTGCTCGTAGAGGTGGGTGCCGTCGAAATAGTGCAGGCCGTAGGTGTCCGAAGGGAAGTGCCCGGCCACCCAGTCGATGATGACGCCGATGCCGGCCGCGTGCATGCGCTCGACGAAGGTGCGGAAATCATCGGGCGAGCCGAAGCGGCTGGTCGGCGCGTACAGCCCGACCGGCTGGTAGCCCCACGAGCCGGAGAACGGATGCTCGTGGATGGGCAGCAGCTCGACATGGGTGAAACCCATCTCGGTGACGTATGCCCCCAATTCGTCGGCCAGTTCCAGGTAGGTGAGCGAGCGGTTGCCTTCCTCCGGCTTGCGCTTCCACGAACCGAGGTGAACCTCGTAGATGCTGATCGGGGCGTGACGGTCGGAGGTGCCGGCCTGCTTGGCCATCCACTCGCCGTCCGTCCACTCGCGGTTCGACAGGTCCCAGACGATCGAGGCGGATTTCGGCGGCACCTCGGCATAGTGACCGTAGGGGTCGGCCTTGAGCGGCAGCAGAAAGCCGCCGGCGCCGATCAGTTCGTACTTGTAATGGGTGCCCTGGCCCTCGCCCGGGATGAAGATTTCCCAGACGCCGGCATCATGGCGCAGCCGCATGGCGTGGCGGCGGCCGTCCCAGCCGTTGAAGTCGCCGACCACCGAAACCCGCTGCGCATTGGGCGCCCACACGGCGAAATGCACGCCGGCGACGCCGTCGACGGTGACCTCATGGGCGCCGAGCTTCTCGTAGGTGCGCAGATGCTTGCCTTCGACCAGCAGATGGATGTCGAGATCGCCCAGCAGCGCCGGGAAGCGATAGGGATCGTCGATCAGTTGAATCTTGCCGTCGGCGTATTCCAGGCGCAGCTGATACGCGCCGGCCACCTTGTTGTCGACCTTGGCGGCGAACAGCCCATCGGGGTGGACCCGCTTCATTTCGACGTCGCCGGCCGAACCGACGACGGAGACGCGGGCGACATGCGGCTGGAAGGTGCGGATGATGGTACCGCCCTTTACCGGGTGCGGACCGAGGACGGCGAAGGGGTTCCCGTGCGACCCGCCAGCAATGGCGTCAGCGTCCGAGGGGGCGACCAGGGTTATCTTTTCGGCGTTTCTCTCGGCCATCAATCTTTCTCCATTATATCCGCCTTGATCGGAGGTTGGGTGCAGAATCACCCGCTTTGGCCTTAATGGCAACCTGCGAATTTTTCGGCCCTGAAATTCCTCGGGTCAGGCCTGCCGGCCCAACCGCGCCAGCACCCCGGCCAGCGGCACCGCCAGCCAGTTGGGCCGGTGGGCCGCCTCGTAGCGGACCTCGTAGCAGGCTTTCTCGATGACGAACAGATCCAGCAGAGTCGCCGATTCGCCATTGAGAACCGGCAAGCCGGCGCCGGCGCCGGCTTCCTCCATGTACGCGGCGAGGAAGGCGGCGGACACCCGCTCGCGCCAGTCCGCCAGCAGCGCCTGCGCCTCGGGGCGCCCCGAAGGCATGCGCACCAGCGCCGTCCACGCGGCGTAGTCGAAGGAGCGCAGCATGCCGGCGACGTCGCGCAACGGCGAGTCCTTGGCGCGGCGGCTATCGGCGGCGCGGGCGGGCTCGCCCTCGAAATCGACCACGTGGACGTCGCCGTCGGCGACCAGCAACTGGCCGAGGTGATAGTCGCCGTGGATGCGGCAGGCGATGCCGAACGGCTCGGCGGGGACGGCGGACTCGACGGCGTCATACAGGGCGTCGGCGCGGGCGCGGAGCGACCCCGCCTCGGCCAATTCGCAACTCGCCACCGCCGCCAGGGCCAGGCGGGCCTGCTCCCGCGCCCGCCCCCGCCAGCGCCCGAGGTCGCCGGGGCCGACCGCCACCGGGTCGAAGTCCGGATCGCCGGTGGCGACCGCCAGCGCCTTGTGCATCTGGGCGGTGCGCCGCCCGATGGTGGCGGCGAAAGCCAGGCTGCCGTCGTCGACGGCGGGCGCCGCGTCGGCCGGCGGCAGGCTGGCCTCGTCGAGGAAATGTTCGAGCCGCGCCAGGATGAAATCCCAGGCGGTGCCCTGGTTGGCGACATAGGCGTGCATCACCCCCAGCACGCCGCGCGGCCCGTCGGAGCTGGCGGCCTCGATCCAGCCGAGCAGCGGCGGGGTGTTGGCGAACGGCGACACCTCGGCGAGGAAGCGGCCGATCTCGACCTCGGGATTGGCGCCGTCGCCGGGGCGGCGGTACAGCTTCACCACCACCCGCTCGCCGACCACCGCCGACGAATTGGTCTGCTCGCCCGTGACCCGCCGGATTTCGGGCGCCTCGGCCAGCGCCACCGTGGCGAGGGCGCGCGACGCGTGGAAGGTGACGCGGTTGCCGCAATTGTCCACCGCCGCCTGCGACCGCATCGCCTCGACCAGCGCCAGCACGAACGAATCGTCGCCGAAGGCGTCCTGCAGCAGGCCCAGCCGCGGTCCCCGCCGCAGGCGCGCCAGGGTGAAGCCGCCCGGCGCCGCCGCTTCCTCGCCGTCCTCGCCCCAGGCCATCGCCATCGGCACGAAATAGGCCCCGCCCCCGCCGTCGGCGCGCCGCACCGACACCTGCGCCAGCAGCCACGCGCCGCGGCTGCTCGCCAGTTCCGCCCAGCGCAGCAATTCGGCCGTGCACGCCCCGCCCTCGCGATCGGCGAACCAGCGTTGCAGGGTCAACCACGGCGGCAGCACGTCGTGCTCCAGCACCCGCCGGCAATGGCCGGCGGCCAGGTCCTCGAATCCGTTCCGCACCACCAGGGTGAACAATTCCGCCACCATCCCCGAGGGTTGCACGTGCCAGGCCGGCGGCTCCGCCCCCGCCGCCAGCAGGAACCAGAAGAAGCCGTGGCCCGGCAGGGTGAGAAAATAGGGCAGATCGCCGATCGGGGGAAAGCCCGACTGCCCGGTCATCTCCACCGGGACCCGCCCGCGGAACGGCCCGAGGTCGAGTTCCACCCCCTGCGCCGTGCGCCCCAGGTTGGCGACGCACAGCACCGTTTCGCCGTCGAGTTCGCGCAGATAGGCCAGCACCTTGCGGTTGGCGGGATAGAGGAAGCGCAAGGTCCCGCGCCCGAAGCAGCGGTGCCGGCGGCGCACCGCGACGATCCGGCGCATCCAGTTGAGCAGCGACGACGGGCTGCGGCTCTGGGCCTCGACGTTGACGGCGCCGAAGCCGTAGACCGGGTCCATGATCGGCGGCAGGAACAGGCTGGCCGGATCGGCGCGCGAGAAGCCGCCGTTGCGGTCGCCGCTCCATTGCATCGGGGTGCGCACGCCGTTGCGGTCGCCGAGATAGGTGTTGTCGCCCATGCCGATCTCGTCGCCGTAATAGAGCACCGGGGTGCCCGGCATCGAGAACAGCAGGCTGTTGATCAGTTCGATCCGGCGGCGGTCGTTGTCCATCAGCGGCGCCAGCCGGCGGCGGATCCCCAGGTTGATGCGGGCGCGGCGGTCGGCGGCGTAGGTCGTCCACAGGTAGTCGCGCTCGCGGTCGGTGACCATTTCCAGGGTCAGTTCGTCGTGGTTCCTGAGGAACACCGCCCATTGGCAATTGGCGGGGATGTCGGGGGTCTGGCGCATGATGTCGGTGATGGGATGCCGGTCCTCGCGGGCGATGGCCATGTACATCCGGGGCATCAGCGGGAAATGGAACGCCATGTGGCATTCGTCGCCGTCGCCGAAATAGGGCAGTACGTCCTCGGGCCACTGGTTGGCCTCGGCCAGGAACATGCGGCCGGGATGGCTGTCGTCCATCGCCTTGCGCAGGCGCCTCAGGATGGCATGGGTCTCGGGCAGGTTCTCGTTGCTGGTGCCCTCGCGCTCGCACAGGTAGGGCACGGCGTCCAGGCGCATGCCGTCGACCCCCATGTCGAGCCAGTGGCGCATCACCGCGATCACCTCGCGCACCACCCGCGGATTGTCGAAATTGAGATCCGGCTGGTGCGCGAAGAAGCGGTGCCAGTAATAGGCCTCGGCCTCGTCGTCCCAGGCCCAGTTGGACTTCTCGGTGTCGGTGAAGATGATGCGGGTGCCGGAATATTTCCGGTTGGTGGTGCTCCACACATAATAGTTGCGGGCGGCGGTGCCGGGGCGGGCGCGCCGCGCCCGCTGGAACCACGGGTGCTGGTCCGAGGTGTGGTTGATCACCAGTTCGGTGATGACCTTGAGGCCGCGGCGGTGCGCCTCCTTGACCAGCAGGCGGAAGTCCCTGAGCGTGCCGTAGGCGGGGTGGATGGTGCGGTAGTCGGCAATGTCGTAGCCGTCGTCGCGGAACGGCGAGGGATAGAACGGCAGCAGCCAGATGGCGTCGACCCCCAGATCCTGGATGTGGTCGAGGCGCGAGGTCAGGCCGCGGAAATCGCCGATCCCGTCGTTGTCGGAATCGAAGTAGGCCTTGACGTGCAGCTGATACAGGATCGCATCCTTGTACCACATCGGATCCATGGTCGGCCCTTCGCCCCAGCACTACCCTGGGGAGCGATCTTTCGCCTGGAGGGGATAGATTCAATGCCCCCGAAGGGTAGCGCGGGCCGGCATTGTTCGGACGCAGGACCAACCGACTTCCGCCCGGCCCCCGCATCTGCTAGAAATAGACACATAGCATCATTCCAAGGAGTGCATGATGGACGTCCTCCCCAAGGTTCTCGGCATGACGGTGGCCGGCGTGCTGGTGATCGTGCTGTATCTCAGCGGCCCGGTACTGGGTGCCATTCTCGGCGCCGCCAGCCCGATGAACTTCCTGATCTATGTGGGGCTGCTGCTTACCGCGGTGTGGCTTTCGGGCATCATGTACCTGACCACCACCGGCGGCGGCACCGAAGGCTGATCCTTTCCGGCCCTGCCTTTTCCGCATCGTCCCGGCGGCAACGCCGGGGCGTTTGCGTTTCCGCACCGATGGAACTGTCCGCGATCCGGCGTGTTGTGCACCTTCGACAGCGGGCCGCCCGGTGCCGACAGTGGTCGGCGCGTCCCGGCCGCGGGGGGAAATCAGCAGGAGGACAGGGCAGATGGCAACCAGGAAGGACGACAAGGGCGCCGATAACGACAAGGGACCGGCCGAACACGCAGCCGAAGAAGTGTCCGACATCGGCCGCCGCACCGCCGAATACGCGCGCCACTCCGCCGCCGGAATGGAAAATCTGGGCGGCGAACAGATGCGGGCGCTGCTGAATGCATCGACCCGGGCGTGCCGGGACATGACCGATCTATCGGGCGGCGACGTCGACATCTTCATGCAGAGCGGCGCGCGCCTGGCCAAGGGCGTGCAGGACATGAGTTGGGAGTGGATGCAGTACACCCAGAATTCACTGCGCATGGGCCTTCAGGCGGCCAACCGGATGATGGGTTGCCGCACCATCGAGGACCTCGTGGAGCTGCAGCGCGATTTCCTCAAGGACAGCGTCGATACCTTGCTTCAGGAAAGTGCGCGCCTGCTGGAAATGTCCAGCCATGTCGCCAACGACGCGGTGAGCCCCATCGCCGAACGCCTGCACGCCCCGGACCAGGGCGCCGCCCAACAGATGTGACGGTCAACGCGTCGGGGCGCAGGTCTTGAAATCGAGCACCACCAAATCGTGGGCGGTTTTGCTTTGCTTGGTGAAGCCGCCAAAGCCCTTGGCTGCGTTCTCTTCGAGCAGGGTCTTGACGTTCTCGCAGAAGGGCTGGGTGAGCGGAAAATTGCGGTGGGAGGTGACCAGGCGGCCGTCGAACACCGCGGCCGCCATCTTGGTGTCGTCGGGATATTCGCGCTGGAAGATCTTGGCCCGCATCTGGGTCTCGCGGGCCAGGCGCGCGCCGTTGGCCGCTTCGAAATCCAGCCACATCTTGGCGGTGCCGGGGGTGTAGGCCTCGCACCGCCGCGACGCCTCGCGCAGGAAGACGCCGTGGCGGACCAGTTGGTCGTTCTTGACCTCGCGGTCGCTCAGGCAGCCCTTGGGCTTGGCCGACGCCGCAGGGGCAAGCGCGGCAAGGACGAGACAGGCGATGACCAGGATGCGGATCATCGCCCGATTATGCGCGCTCAGGCCGGCCGCGCCAAGCGCCGCCGCCCCGCCCACAGCCGCCAGCCCAGCAGCCCGGCGGCGATCGCACCATAGAGCAGCGGCCGCCCGTGATCGGCCTTGACCATCATCCAGAAATGCAGCACCGCCAGCGGCGCGATCAGGTAGACGGCGCGGTGCAGCACCCGCCACCGATGCCCTCCCAGCCGGCGCACCATGGCATCGGTCGAGGTGACGGCGAGCGGCACCAGCAGGGTCAGGGCGATCATGCCGACGGTGATGTAGCGGCGCTTGAGCACGTCCTTGAGCAGGGCGTGCCAGTCGAAGAACTGGTCGAGGCCGACATAGGACGACACATGCAGGCAGGCGTAGAAGAAGGCGAACAGCCCCAGCATCCGCCTGAGGCGGGCGATTTGGCTCCAGCCGATGATCCTGCGCGCCGGGGTGACCGCCAGCGCGATCAGCAGGAAGCGCAACGCCCAATCGCCGAGGAAGCGGTTGACCGTCTCGATCGGATTGACTCCCAGGCTGCCGAACGCCGCCTGCCACCCCAGCCACGCCAGCGGCAGCAGCGCCGCGGCGAACACCGCGGGCTTCAGTGCCCGCTCAGAAATCCTTCGCAAGGTCCATCCCCTGGTACAGCGATGCCACCTGGTCGGCATAGCCGTTGAACGGCAGGGTCTTGCGGCGCAGGAATTCGCCGATGCGCCGTTCGGTGGCCTGGCTCCAGCGCGGATGGTCGACTTCGGGATTGACGTTCGAATAGAAGCCGTATTCGCGCGGCCCCGATTTCATCCAGGTGCTGACCGGCTGGGTCTCGCCGAAGCTGATTCGGACGATCGACTTGATGCTCTTGAAGCCGTATTTCCACGGCACCACCAGGCGGATGGGGGCGCCGTTCTGCGGCAGCAGCTCCTGGCCGTAGAGACCGACCGCCAGCAGGGCGAGCGGGTGCATCGCCTCGTCGATGCGCAGGCCCTCGGTATAGGGCCAGTCGAGGATGGCGGACTTCTGGCCGGGCATGCGCTCGGGGTCCAGTAGCGTGGTGAAGGTAACGTACTTCGCCTTCGAATTGGGCTCGAAGCGCTTCAGCACCGCGGCCAGCGGCACCCCGATCCAGGGGATCACCATCGACCACGCCTCGACGCAGCGCAGGCGGTAGACGCGTTCCTCCAGCGCGTGCGGCCGGATCAGGTCGTCGAAGGCGACGGTGGCCGGCCTGGCGCATTCGCCGTCGACCGCCACCGTCCACGGCCGGGTGGTGAAGCGGCCGGGGGCGTTGTTGGCGGGATCGGCCTTGTCGGCGCCGAATTCGTAGAAGTTGTTGTAGGTGGTGACCGCCTTGAACGGCGTCGGCTTGTCGTCGACGGTCACCGCCTCCTTGCGGTACTCGGCGATCGGCCCGGCCAGGGCCTCGGCAGGCAGCGCCGCCGCCGCCGCCGCCGCCGCAAGACCGAGGAATTTGCGGCGGTTGAGGTAATGCCGGTGCGGGGTGACCTCGGATTCGCGGACATCGGCGGCGTGGCGCAGCAGCATCTTCGGTCCTCCGCGAAGGGATATGGGGCCGCCGCGCCCGGCGTGCGAGATCCTACCGATTGACGTCGATGACGATCCGCCCCCGCACCTCGCCCTTGAGGATCCTGGCGCCATATTCGGGCAGCTCGGACAACCCGGCCTCGCTGGTGATGGAGTCCAGGGTGGCGGCCGGCATGTCGGCGGCCAGCCGTTTCCACGCATCGAGCCGGAGCGGCGTCGGGCAGGTGGCGGAATCGATGCCCAGCAGCGACACCCCGCGGAGCAGGAACGGCAGCACCGTGGTGGCCAGTTCGATGCCGCCGGCATTGCCGCAGGCGGCGGCGGCGGCGTGCAGCTTCAAGGTGGCCAGCACGGTGGCCAGGGTGGTGCCGCCGACGCTGTCGACGCAGCCGGCCCAGCGTTCGGTCAGCAGCGGCCGGGCGGGCGGCGCCGCCAGTTCGGCCCGGTCGAGGATGGTGGCGGCCCCCAGCGAGCGCAGGTAATCGTGCTGGCTGGCCCGGCCGCTGGAGGCGGCGACCCGATAGCCGCGCTTGGCCAGCAGCGCCACGGCGACACTGCCCAGTCCGCCGGCGGCGCCGGTGACCAGCACCTCGCCCTCGGCGGCAGGGGTGAGCCCCGCTTCTTCCAACGCCAGGATCGCCAATTGCGCGGTCAGCCCGGCGGTGCCCAGGGCCATGGCGCGCCTGGTGGTCAGGCCGGCCGGCAGCGGCACCAGCCATTCGCCCTTGACCCGCGCCTTCTGGGCATAACCGCCCCACCACACCTCGCCCACCCGCCAGCCGGTGAGGATGACCTTGTCGCCCGGCTTCCATTGCGGCGAGTCCGAGCTTTCCACCGTCCCGGCGAAATCGATGCCGGGAACGTGCGGATACTGCCGCACCAGTCGGCCCAGGCCGTTGAGAATGAGTCCGTCCTTGTAGTTGAGCGTCGAATACTCGACGCGGACGGTAACGTCGCCCTTGGGCAAATCGTCGACCGACAGGCGGCGGATCGCGGCAGATACCTTGCCGCCGGTTTCGTCCAGCTGAAGTGCGGAAAACTGGCTCACCGTCATTCTCCTGCGGTCGGGTCTGGTCGCGGGCACTGTAGCAGACTCGGAACACCGATGTCGCGCCCTCGCCCGCCCCGCGGGAGAGGGATTCGTGTTCACCCGCCCCCCGTTCTATGAAACCATCGCATCGGACGTCTATGAAAAGGGGATCCCATGGCCACCGGCGCGCCGCCGACGACACCGTTCGCCCATTACGGCCGCGCCGGAGAGGCGGTCAGCCTCGGTCTGGTCAACATGCTGCTCAACCTGGCGACGCTGTTCGTCTGGCGCTTCTGGGGCAAGACGCGGATCCGGCGCTTCCTGTGGAGCCATACGACGATATGGGGCGATCCCCTCGAATACACCGGCCGCGGCGGCGAATTGTTCGTCGGCTTCCTGGTGGTGCTGGTGCTGGTGTTCCTGCCGCTGTCGGCCGGATACGGCCTGGCCGCGGTACTCAACGAACAGGGCAATCCCCTCGGCGCGGCGCTGGTCAGCGCGTTGTATCTCGTCGTCATGTTCCTGGTCGGCGCCGGCCTCTGGCGCGCCCGCCGCTACCAGCTCAGCCGCACCCGCTGGCGCGGCATCCGCGCCGGACAGGGCGGCTCGGCCTGGAAATACGGCCTGACCTGGCTGGGCGTCGCCGTGCTCGCCGGGCTCACCGCCGGCTGGTCCATCCCATGGAGCGACATGCTGCTGGCCCGCACCCGCCTCGCCCACACCACCTTCGGCACCCAGGAGTTCACCTGCTCCGCCACCGCCGGGCCGCTGTACAGGCAATTCGCGGTGTTCTGGTTCGGCTGCGCGCTGCTGTTCGCCGCCGTGATCGGCATCGCCGCCGTCCTCGGCGTGGCGGCCGGCACCGTCGGCGGCGAATCGGCCCAAGAGATTGCGTCCTTCGCCATCGGCGCCTTGGTACTGGCGCTGCCGCTGCTGTCGCTGCCGTGGGCCTGGTACCGGGCCGCCTTCTACCGCCGTCTGGCCGAGGGCACCGCGTTCGGCCAGGTGCGCTTCGTCTTCGCGCCGGGCGCGTGGGCGCTGGTCCGCGTCGGCCTCGGCAACCTGATTCTGACGGCGGCGACCTTGGGAATCGGCCGCCCGTGGGCCGCGTCGCGGATATTCCGTTTCGTCTGCACCCACGTGCGGGTGATCGGTGAGCCGGACTTCGCCGCCATCCGCCAAAGCGTCGAGACGGCGCCGCGCACCGGCGAGGGGCTGGCAGCGGTGTTCGACGGCGCCGGGGACTTCTAGTGCTGGCGGGGCGCTTCCACGACGGCCGGACAGCGGCCAGCCGTCCGGTGAGCGTCCACGCCTCGGATGGCGGCTGGGAGATCCGCGGCGACGACGGCACCGTGCTGCGATTCTGGCGCCGCCCGGACATCGGCGCGGCCGAGGCGCTGCCGACGGGCGGTGTGCGGGTGACCTGCCGGGCCGAACCCGATGCCGTGCTGGTGCTGCCGCGGCTGCCGGACGCAGCCACCGCCGCCGCGGCGGCGAAGCGGCACCGGCGGGCGTTCCGGCTGGGCATCGTGGGCGCCGTGGCGGCGGTGGCGGCGATGGCCGGGCTGGCCGCCGCACTGCCCCATGCCGGCCGCGTGGTCGCCGAGCTGGTGCCGCAAAGCGTGGAACGGCGGCTGGGCGACGGCATCGCCCGCAACATCGAACATCATGGGCGGCCCTGCCGCGCCGCCGATGGCAAGGCCGCGATGACCACCCTGGTCACCCACCTGGCGGCGGCGCTGCCGGAGCAGCGGCGGCCGCGCCGGGTAATCGTGGTCGATATGGAGGATGCCAACGCCGTCGCCCTGCCCGGCGGCACCATCATCGTGTTCCGCGGCCTGCTGGCCGCCGCCGCCGATGCCGACGAGGTCGCCGGCGTGCTGGCCCACGAGATGACCCATGTGGCCCTGCGCCACCCCATGGCCGGCCTGGTGCGCAACCTCGGCGTCGCCGTGCTGGTGGCGCTGGTGGTCGGCGACACCTCGGGCGTGGTGGCCAGCGGCGCCACCCTCGCCCTGGCCAACGCCTACAGCCGCGAGGACGAGGATGAGGCGGACCGCGGCGCGCTGCGCCTGCTTGCCGCCGCCGGCATCGGCAGCGACGGCCTGGCCGGGTTCTTCCACCGCGCCGCCAGGACTGACAGAGTGCCGCGCTGGCTGTCCGACCATCCGCAGGCGCAGGCCCGCGCCGCCGCCCTCGACGCCGCCCGCGTCCCTGGCCGCGAGCCGGCGCTGCCGCCCGAGCAATGGGCGGCGCTGGCAAGCATTTGCCGGTAATGGCAGGTGCGCTCCAATTGCATGGCTGGGGGATCGAATCCGGTGGATACCCGATCTCCCAAAGGCTAACCTATACTTTAGTTTCGCCCCTACGCCATTTGGGTGGGGGCGGTGGCTCCCGGCGGTGACGCCGGGTTCCAGGGCGCCGGTGGACCTAGGTCCGCCGAGGAGCGGTTCCGACACTCCCCCAGCCCCCGTTGTTGGAACCGCTCCGGCGCGCTGCTCAGCGCCGCATCGCCAGCAGATTCCGCACCGCCTCGGCGGTGAGGGCGGAGCCGTCGCAGAGCACCTTCTCGGTGCCCCAGCGAATCGCCACCGCCAATGCCGCGTCCATCCCGCAGCCGCCGGCCAAAGCGTGGCACAGGCCGGCGGCGAAGGCGTCGCCGGCCCCGGTGCTGTCGAGCGCGCGGACATCCGAAGCCGCCATGTGCAGGCGCTCGCCGGCGATCGAGCGCGCCTCGGCGCCGCCCGGCCCCCGGGTCACCACCACCCAGCGCAGCAGGCTTCCGGCCACCGCGGCGGAAGCGGCCACCGGATCGGCCAGAAATCCGTCGTCGAGGTCCGAGGCCGAACCGAGGACGACGTGGGCGGGGAAACCTCCCGATGTCACCGGCGGCACGTGCGCCACCACCATCGACCGCGCCGCCACCTCGGCCAGCAGCGGCGCCAGGCCGGCGGTGCAGCGGGTGCGCACATAGACCAGGTCGGCGCCGAGGTCGCACAGCCGCCGGGGCGGCTCGGCCTCGGTCACCCGGCCGAGGTTGACGATGGTGCGCTCGCCGGCCGGGTCGACCATCAGGATCGAACGGGTGCTGGGGCCGGGGACGACCGCCACGGCGTCGGTCTCCACCCCCGCCGCCCGCAACTGGGCCAGCTGCCAGGCGCCGCCGGCATCGTCGCCGATTGCGGCGACCAGGGCCACCCGGTGGCCGGCCGCGGCCAGCGCCACCGCGGTATTGGCGCCGCCGCCGCCCAGCCTGGTCCCGGTCAGGCGGCCGTTGAGGTGAGCGCCCTCGCGCATGCGTTCGCCAAGGCGCACCACCTCGTCCGACGCGACGCTGCCCACCACCACCACCCGCGCCATGCGGCCGCCTTTCATTCAGGAACTTCCGCGGCGCAAGGTAGCGGAGCGCGGTGGGGAAAGGAAGATGCGCGAACGGCCCACGCAACCGGGGCGATCTCCCACGAATCGGCATAGGCGGGGAACCCGGCGGCCCCCCCGGCGTCATTCGGATCAGGCAACCGTTGGAGGAGGCGACGATGATCGCAAGGCTGGGCCTGGCCGTCCTGACATTGGCGGCGCTGCCGGTGCCGCCCGCCGCCGCCGACGGCGAACTGGGAGGCTTCGTGTTTTCCCAACGGGTGGCGATCGAGGTGGTGCAGCGCCGCGCCCAGGTGTGCGCCGCCCTGGCCGGCGCCTACCAACGCAACCTGCCCAAGTCGCCGCCGGTGGGAACCGGCTGGCCGGTGGCCGCCACCTCGCGGCTGTGCCGGCGCTGACCGAACAGGCGGGCCTCGCCGCGCGGGCGGCTGGCCGACAGCGGCACCGGCTGCGGCAGCCAGCCGTGGGCGCGGAACCATTCGGCGGCGCCGTGGAGGCCGGAATCGAGGTGGACGCGCGGCCGCCATAGTGCGCCCGGCGGCTGGCGCTCCCCCCGCGCCGCCCAGTCGTCGTGCAGCAACTCGCCCAGCCGGGCCGGCGCCAGCAACGGCGACACCCGGCTGCCCAGCGGGTGCACCAGCGCCGCGCCCAGGGCCAGCAGCGCCGGCGGCACCTTGACCATCAGCGGCGCGGCCGCCGTCGCCCGCATCACCGCGCGGGCCAGCGCCACCCAGCTGCGCGCCTGGTCGCCCAGTTCCCACACCACGCCCCTGGGACCGCCGGCGCAGGCGGCGGCGATGGCGGCGGCGGCATCGTCGACGTGCAGCACCGAAACCATGGCCCGCGGGCGGTCGGGCACCGGCATCACCGCCCTTCCCGCCGCCTCCATCGCCGCCAGGGTCTTGCGGTCGCCCGGTCCGTAGACCGCCGCCAGGCGGAGCACCGCCCAATTGCCGCCGCCGGCCGCCTCGATCGCCGCGTCCTCGCCATCGGCCTTGCTGGCGGCATAGCCGGACAGCCAGGGAAAGCGCGCCGCCAGCGACGACACCACCACCAGCCGGCAGCCGGGAGCGGCGACCCGCACGGCGCCGCCGAGGCGATGGGCGCCTTCGACGTTGGATTCATAGTACTGGGCGGTGCGGCGGGCGCGGCTGAGGCCGGCGCAATGGACCACGGCATCGGCGCCGGCGACCAGGCGGGTCAGCGCCGCCGCGTCGTCGGGCGTGCCGATCACCGCCTCGGCGTTGAGCGCCAGGCCGGCGGGGGCGTCGTGGACCAGTTGGCGGACACGCCAGCCGGCGGCCAGCAAATGGGCGATTGCGGCGCGGCCGACCAGCCCGGCGGCACCGGTGACGGCAGCAAGGGGGAGTTCGTTCATGGGGATCCGGCGAGGGAGAAGACCCCTCCCATGTCGGCACGCGGCGCCCGCCGGAAAGCCCGACGAAGGTCGTGGGTCGTCACCCCTCTTCGGGGAACACCGCCCAGTCGGGCTTGCCGGGGGTCAGCCGCGCCTGGCCGCAGGCGAAGGCGCCCGGCTTGCCGGCAGCGGCCCGGAAGTGCTCCAGGCGGATCAGCGCCAGCCCCACCCCACCGGTGGAGGAGCGCATCTCGCCGGCCTCGGCCTCGCCAAACAGCACCGGCGTCCCCGGCTCGGACGCCGGCCCGTCGATGGTCACCGGCATCAGGCGCTTGCGCACCAGGCCGCGATGCTTGGTGCGGCTGGTCAGTTCCTGCCCGAGATAGCAGCCCTTGGTGAAATCCACCCCGCCCAGTTCGTCGAAGCCGTTCTCCAGCAGGATCGCCTTGTCGACCGGCAGGTCGCGGCTGCCGTCGGGCAGACCCAGGGCGATGCGCATGGCGTCCCACTCGTCGAACGCGGCCGGTTGCACCGGCAGCGGCGCCGAAGCCGGGGCCATCAGCCGCACTCCCGCCGCCGCCAGCCTGGGATCGACGAAGGCAACGCCCTCGGCGAAGGCAGCCGCCGTCCCCGCCGCGGCGCCCAGGCCGAACGCCGCCGCAACCCCCGCGCCCCAGGCGACGAACACCGCCAGATCGGGCAGGACGGCGAGATCGACCTTGGCCTTGAGGCGATAGAGCGACAGCTTCTTGCGGAACTCCTCGGCCCGCGCCGCTTCGACGTCGACCAGGAAGGCATCGTCCCGCTCGACGATGAACAGGTCGTGGACGAACTTGCCCTGCGGCGTCAGGAAGGCGGCCCAGATGGCGCGAACCGGCCCCGCCTTGGCGATGTCGTTGGAAATCAGCCCTTGCAGAAAGGCGCGGCGATCCTCGCCGCCGACCTTCAGCACGCCGCGATGGGCCAGGCGCACGAACCGGTTCTCCGCCATGGACGGAACACTCCCCTGCCTTGAACCCGCACAAGGTGGGACATGCGGCACCGCTTGGCAAGAGCAGGGGTCAGTCGGCCAGGCCGATCACCAGCGCCAGCATCCGGCCGAGCGCAGCCAACCCGGTGTCGTCGAGCCGGTCGATCACGCCGCCGCATTTGTCGCGACGAACGGCCACGACCTTGTCGACCATGATCTGCGACGGCTCGCGCAAGCCTGTCGCCGTCGTCGCCAGCACCGCCAGCCGATACAACGGAGCGTCGCGCGCGACCGTCGTCAGCAGGCAGACCAGCACGCTGTCCGTCTCGTCGAGCCAGTCGGACTGGATGACCACCGCCGGCCGCGGCTTGCCGTAATCCCCGGCGACCGCCACCGTCACGATGTCACCCCGCTTCACTCATCCCCCAGGTCGATCACGGCTTCGATGAACGCAAGCGCATCGCGTTCCTCGGGAGCGCCGCGCAGCACCATGGCCTGTCGCCGCACCTCCTCGGCGAAGCCGGGGGCGCGGGGATCGGGCACCCACATCCGAACCAGCCGCATCCCCTGCCGCCGCCGAGCGGCGCGATAGCGCTGGAACTTGTTGAGCCCGTCGTCTTCGGCCGCCCTCGCCATAGTGCCTCCGGTCGGTAGCGCGCTACCTGAATATAGGGCCAATCGTCGCCAATTCCAAGCCACATGAGCGGCGGCAATTGACACCCGCCCGGCGCCACGTATAACCGGCCGATGCACATCACCCTCGTCGACGATTCGATCGCGTTCGACGGCTTCACCCCGTCGAGCCGGCCGCTGGGTGGGGCGGAGAAGGCGTTCGCCTCGCTGCCCGGGGCGCTGGCGCGGCGCGGCCATACGGTCGAGGTCTACAACCGCTGCCGCTGGGCCATGACCGTCGAGGACGCCCGCTGGAACGGCTGGGACGGCCGCAAGCCGCTGGCCACCGATCTGCTGATCGCCTTCCGCAAGCCGTCGCTGCTGGAATTCATGCGCCAGGCGCGCCGGCGGGTGCTGTGGCACACCGGGCCCGGGCGGATGCTGGAACGCCGCGCCACCCGCATTTTGCTGGCCGACAACCAGGCGTCGGTGCTGCTGGTCTCCGACGCCCAGAGGGGGGAGACCGAGAGCCCCGTCGCCGGCACCCTGCCCCCGGCGCTGCGCAAGGATTTCCTCGCCGACATCGCAATGCGGCCGCGGGTCCCGCCCACCGCGGTGGTCACCACCCATCCCGCCCACGGCCTCGATCGGCTGCTGGATTTGTGGGCGGCGCGCATCCGCCCGATGGTGCCGGAGGCCGAATTGCAGGTCTACTCGACCACCCTGGCCAACGCCGCCGAGGGCGAGGCGCCGCCGCCCGATCTCGCCGCGATCGCCGCCAAGGTCCTGGCGCTGGCCGAGCATGGCGTGACGGTGCTGAGGCCGCAGGGCGACCAGCTGATGGCCGATGCCTTCCGCCAGGCGCGCGTCCACCTCTATCCCGGCCATGCCGACGACGTCACCGCCTTCACCCTGATGGAAAGCCAGGCCGTCGGCGTGCCGGCGGTGGCGCGCCGGCTGGGCGCGGCGCCCGGGCGCATCGCCGACGGGCGCTCGGGGATGGTGGCCGCCGACGACGAATCCTTCGCCAACCTGGCGGTGCTGCTGCTGTCCGACGACCAGCTTTACCGGTCGCAATCGGCCGAGGCGCGCGCCCTGTATCGCGGCCGCGACTGGGACGCCGCTGCCGCCGCGCTGGAGACGATGCTGCCATGACCCGGCTGCTGCAAGCCATGGCCGGGGCCGAGCACGGCGGAGCGGAAGGCTTCTTCGAACGCATGGCGCTGGCGCTGGTGCGGGCGGGCCTGCCGCAGCGCCTGATCATCCGCGACCATCCGGCGCGCGCCGGCCTGCTGCGGGCCGGCGGCGCCGAGGTGGTCACCCTGCCCTTCCGCGGCGCCCTCGACCTGGTCACCCGCTGGGGCTTCCGCCGCGCCGTCGCCGACTTCCGCCCCGAGGTGGTGCTGACCTGGATGAGCCGCGCCACCTTCCACTGCCCGGTGGCGTCGCCGCGGCTGGGGGAATTCGTCCATGTCGGCCGGCTGGGCGGCTATTACGATCTCAAGTACTACCGCCACTGCCGCCATCTGGTCGGCAACACCCGGGACATCTGCGATTGGATCGTGTCGCAGGGATGGCCGCGCGAGCGGGTCCACCACCTGCCCAATTTCGTCGGCGAGGAGGTGGCGGACCCGCTGCCGCGCGCCGAATTCGCCACCCCGGCCGAGGCGCCGCTGATCGTCGCCCTCGGGCGGCTGCACGAGAACAAGGCCTTCGACGTGCTGATCCAGGCGATGGCCGCCATCCCCGGCGCCTTCCTGTGGATCGCCGGCGACGGTCCGCTACGCCGGCAGTTGGAAACCCAGGCGGCGGCGCTGGGGGTGGGCGAGCGCGTCCGCTTCCTCGGCTGGCGCGACGACGTGCCGGCGCTGTTCGCCGCCGCCGACCTGTTCGTCTGCCCGTCCCGCCACGAGCCGCTGGGCAACGTCGTCATCGAGGCGTGGGCGCAGGCCGTGCCGGTGGTGGCCGCCGCCTCCCAGGGCCCGGCCCAGCTGATCGCCGACGGCGCCGACGGCCTGCTGGTGCCGGTCGACGACCCCGCCGCCCTGGCCGCCGCCATCCGCCGCCTGCTGTCCGAGCCCGGGCTGGCCGAGACCCTCGCCGCCGCCGGCCGCCACGCCTATGAACAGCGCTTCACCGAGGCTGCGGTGGTTGCCCGCTATCTCGACTTCCTGCGCCAGGTCTCCGGCTGATGTGCGGCATCGCAGGCATCGTCACCGCCGACGGCGCCCCTCCCGATGCGGGGGCGCTCGACCGCCTGGCGGCGGCGCTCGGCCATCGCGGCCCCGACGGAAGCGGCCGGCATGTGCGCGGCGGCATCGGCCTGGTGCAGACCCGGCTGGCGATCATCGACCTGGAGGGCGGCCGCCAGCCGATCTTCGACCCGGCCGGCCGCGCCATCGTCGCCAACGGCGAAATCTACAATTACCGCGAATTGCGGGCCGAAATGGCGGGAACACGCTTCGTCACCGAGTCCGATTGCGAGCCGCCGCTGCACCTCTACGCCGCCATCGGCCTGGATTTCGCCGACCGCCTGCGCGGCATGTACGCCATCGCCATCGACGATCCCGTCGCCGACCGGGTGGTGCTGGCCCGCGATCCCTTCGGCATCAAGCCGCTCTATCTGTGCGAGGGCGCCTGGGGCGTGGCCTTCGCCTCGGAAGCGCAGGCATTGATCGCCGCCGGCCTGGTGGAACCGAGGGTCGACGGCACCGTCCTCGCCCGTCATCTCCAATTGCAGTTTGCGACCGGGTGCGAAACGATCTTCGCCGGCATCCGCCGCCTGGCGCCGGGGGAAACGGTGGCGATCGAGCGCGGCCGGGTGGTCGCCAGCCGCCGCCGCCGGGCCTTGCCCGAGGGCGGTTTCCAGCCCGGCGACGCGCGGTCGTTGCGAGACCGGCTCGATCGCGTGCTGCAGGAATCGGTCGACCTCCACCAGCGCGCCGACGTTCCCTACGGCATGTTCCTGTCGGGCGGAATCGATTCGTCGGCGCTGCTGGCGATGATGGCGCGGCTCAACCCGCGGCCGGTGCTGGCCTTCACCGCCGGCTTCCCCGGCACCGGAGTGCACGACGAGCGCGCCCATGCCCGCGCCCTGGCCAAGGCGGTCGGCGCCCGCCACGTCGAGGTGGATTTCGGCGCGGCGGATTTCTGGAACCTGCTGCCGGCGGTCGCCGCCGCCATGGACGACCCCGCCGCCGATTACGCCTGCCTGCCCACCTACAAGCTGGCGCAAGTGGCCCGCGCCGAGGTCAAGGTCATCCTGGCGGGCGAGGGCGGCGACGAATTGTTCGGCGGCTACGGCCGCTACCGCGCCGCCACCCGCATGTGGCCGATGGCCCGGCCGATGCGCCGGCGCGGCACCTTCGACCGCTTCGACGTCTTCCGCCTGCCCCTGGCCGGGTGGCGCGACGGCATCGCGGCGGCGGAACGCGCCGAGGCGCTGCCCGGCCGCTCGCGCCTGCAGACCGTGCAGGCGGTCGACTGCGCCGACTGGCTCCCCAACGACCTGCTGGTCAAGGCCGACCGCTGCCTGATGGCCAACGGCATCGAGGGCCGGGTACCCTTCCTCGATCCCGAGGTCGCCGCCTTCGCCTTCCGCCTGCCCGACCGCTTCAAGCTCCGCCACGGCCTCGGCAAGTGGCTGCTGCGCCAGTGGCTGGCCGGAATCCTGCCGCAGGCGGAACCGTTCGCGCGCAAGCACGGCTTCACCGTTCCGGTAGCGGAATGGCTTGCGGCGCGGCCGGAGATCGGCCAGTTGGTGGCGCGCCAGCCGGGCATCGCCGAAATCTGCAAGCCGGGCGCGGTCGAGGGCCTGTTCCGCCAGGCCGGCGCCGGCCACGCCTGCTGGACCCTGCTGTTCACCGCGCTGTGGCACCAGCACCACATCCTCGGCCGGCGGGCGGAGGGCGACGCCTTCGCGGCTTTGGGCGGCGGCTGATCAATCTCTCCCCGCGCCAGGCTTCTCGCGGACGGCTATTCGGATTATCCTGCGGGCGAATTCGGGCGGACGGGCCGCTCCGGACAGCCTCGGTCCAAGATGGCACGCACCTTCCTGCTGCGCCTGATTTCCGGCTTCGTGCTGGTCAACCTGCTGATCGTGCTGATGGCGGCGGTATCGCTGAGCCAGAGCCGCCAGCAGGCGCACGAGCGGGCGTCGATGTTCGTGCACGATCTGACCCAGGTGCTGGAACAATCGATTTCCGGGATCGTGGTGCGTATCGATCTGTCCCTGCTGCAAATCGTCGAGCAGGTGGAGGACCAGCGCGCCAAGGACGTCGACGAGGCCGCCATCAACGCCCACATCCGGCGCCAGTTCGAGCGCCAGCCCGATCTCGACAGCCTGAGGGTCGCCGACGAGACCGGCCGCATCGCCTACGGCATCGGCGTTCCGCCGGGAACCGCCATCAGCACGGAGGACCGCGCCTTCTTCCAGCGCGCCCGCGACGATCCCGGGGCCGGGCTGATCATCTCGCAGCCGCTGGTCGGGCGGATCAGCGGCAAGTGGACGGTGGTGCTGGCGCGGCGGGTGAACCGGCCGGACGGGTCGTTCGGCGGCGTGGTCTATGCGGTGATCGCACTCCAGCATTTCCAGGAGATCTTCAAGGCCCTCGACCTCGGCCCCAGCGGCGTGGTCAGTTTCCGCGGCCCCGACCTGGCGATGATCGCGCGCTATCCCGAGCCGGCGGGGCCGACGTCGGCGGTCGGCAACAAGACGGTGTCGAAGGAATTCATCGAGGCGCTGCAAAAGGACGCCGATGCCGGCGTCTTCAGCGCGCCGACCGGCCTCGACAACATCCAGCGCACGGTGTCCTACCGCAAGGTAACCCGCTACCCGGCGTACATCATCGTCGGCCTCGCCACCGACGACTACCTCGCCGAGTGGCGCAGGGAATCGGTCAAGATGGCGTTCATGGTGGCGCTGTTCCTGGTCATCACGGCGATGTCGTCGTGGCAGATCCACGCCAGCTGGCGGCGCCAGACCGCCACCGTCGCCGCATTGAAGCGCTCCAACGCCGACCTGGTGATAAGCGAAGGCGCGCTGCGGTCGAGCGAGGAGCGCCTGCGCGCCTTGTTCGAGCTGTCGCCGCTGGGCATGGTCCGCTGCGCGCCGGACGGACGCTACATCGAGGCCAACCAGGCATTTCTCGACATCGTCGGCTATGACCTGGCGGCCCTGCGGGACCGCACCTACCGCGACCTGACGCCCGACGGTTACCACCGGGACGATGCCGAGCGGTTCGAAGAGATGCGCCACCATCGCCGCGTCGGCCCCTACGAAAAGGAATACATCCGCGGCGACGGCAGCCGGGTGCCGGTCCGCCTCAGCGCCATGCTGATCAGCGGCAACGACGGCGAACCCTATCTGTGGGCCATCGTCGAGGACATCACCGAGCGCAAGCGCGCCGAGGCCGAGACCCTGCTGGCCGCCAGCGTCTTCCACGCCACCGCCGAGGCGATCATCATCACCGATACGGCGGCGCGCATCATCTCGGTCAACCCCGCCTTCACCGAGATCACCGGCTATTCGGCGGCCGAGGCGATCGGCAAGCAGCCGCGGCTGCTGAAATCCGACCATCACGAGGCGGCGTTCTACCAGCTGATGTGGCGCGACCTGATGTCGCGGGGGCAGTGGCAGGGCCAGATCTGGAACCGCCGCAAGGACGGCGAAGCCTTCCTCGCCTGGCAGACCATCACCTCGGTGCGCGACGACCGGGGCGCGGTGGTGAGTTTCGTCTCGGTGTTCAACGACATGACCGAGATCCACCGCAAGGACGAGCGGATCCGCCACCAGGCCTACCACGACGCCCTCACCGGCCTGCCCAACCGGCTGCTGCTGCAAGACCGCCTCGGCCACGCCATCGAGATCGCCAAGCGCGAGCAGAGCCGGATCGCGGTGATGTTCATCGACCTCGACCGCTTCAAGGTGGTCAACGACAGCCTCGGCCACGACATCGGCGACCTGCTGCTGGTCGAGGTCACCAAGCGGCTGGTCGCCTGCCTACGAAAAAGCGACACCATCGCGCGGCTCGGCGGCGATGAATTCGTGGTGGTGCTGTCCGACCTCGAGCGCATCGGCGAAGCCGCCGAGGTGGCGGAGAAGATCATCTCCTCGTTGGTCGACCCGCTGACCATCAAGAACCACGAGGTCCAGGTCGGGGCCAGCATCGGCATCGCCCTGTACCCCGACGACGGCGACGACGTCACCTCGCTGATGAAGGACGCCGACACCGCCATGTACCGGTCGAAGGCGGCCGGGCGCAACACCTTCCGCTTCTACGACATCGGCATGGACGGCGCCGCGGTCGAGCGCCTGACCCTTGAGGCGGCGTTGCGGCACGCCATCGACGACGGCGAGTTCCGGCTCTATTACCAGCCCAAGATCGAGCTGGCGAACGGCAGCCTCGCCGGCGCCGAGGCGCTGATCCGCTGGAACAGCCCCGAGCGCGGCATCGTCACGCCCGACGCCTTCATCCCGCTGGCGGAGGAGACCGGGCTGATCGTCCGCATCGGCGACTGGGTGCTCGAAGAGGCCTGCCGGCAGATGGCGGAATGGCGCCGCCGCACCGGCCGCGCGGTCAAGGTTGCGGTCAACGTGTCGGCCCGCCAGTTCCTCGACGCCGGCTTTGCCGACAAGGTCGCCGCCCTACTGGCGAGCCACCGGCTGGAACCGTCCCAGCTGGAGATCGAACTCACCGAAAGCACGGTGATGTCCGACCCCGAGCGGGCGGTCACCCAGTTGGGGCAGCTGCGGAAGGTCGGCGTGGCGGTCTCGGTTGACGATTTCGGCACCGGCTATTCCAGCCTGGCCTATTTGAAGCGGCTGCCGCTCGACACCATCAAGATCGACCGCTCGTTCGTCCACCAGGTCGACACCGATGGCGACAACGCGGCGATCGTGCGGGCGATCCTCGGCCTCGGCGACGCCCTCGGGATGTCGACCATCGCCGAGGGAGTCGAAACCGCCGGAGAGGAACGGCATCTGCAAGCCGGCGGCTGCGTCGTCGCCCAGGGCTTCAAATATGCCAAGCCGCTGCCCGCCGACGAATTCGAAGCGTGGATCGCGGAATACGCGCCGGCGTGAAATGCCCCCCCCCGGGAGAAAGAGGCGGACTCAGCCGCTGGTAGTCAACCCGCCCGCCCCCGATCTATGATGCAGCCCGTCCCCACCGCCGAGACCCGCCGATGCCCCGCACCTTCGACCTCATCCTGCGCCGCGGCGCCGCCGTCACCCCCGGCGGCATCGCCGCCGCCGACATCGGCGTGACCGGCGGGCGCATCGCCGCCATCGGCGACCTGGGCGCCGCCTCGGCCGCCGAGGAGTTCGACGCCCATGGGCTGACGGTGCTGCCCGGCATCATCGACACCCAGGTGCACATGCGCGAGCCCGGCCTCGAGCACAAGGAGGACCTCGCCGCCGGCACCCGGGCGGCGGCGCTGGGCGGCGTGACCGCGGTGTTCGAGATGCCCAACACCAAGCCGGCGACCACCACGCCCGAGGCCCTGGCCGACAAGCTGCGGCGCGCCGAGGGCCGGGCCTGGGTCGACCACGCCTTTTTCCTGGGCGCCGCCGCCGACAACGTCGACCATCTGGCCGAATGGGAGCGCCTGCCCGGATGCGCCGGCATCAAGGTGTTCATGGGCTCGTCGACGGGATCGCTGCTGGTGGCGGACGACGCCACCCTGGCCCGCGTGCTGGCCGCCGGCAACCGCCGCGTCGCCGTCCATTGCGAGGACGACGACCGGCTGACCGAACGCAAGCCGCTGGCCCACGGCCACCCCCGCACCCACCCGGAATGGCGCGACGTCGAGACGGCGCTGAAGGCCACCCGCCGCCTGGTCGGCCTGGCGGAGACGGCCGGACGGCGGGTCCACGTGCTGCACGTCACCAGCGCCGAGGAGATGGAATTCCTCGCCGCCCACAAGGATCTGGCCAGCGTCGAGACCAGCCCGCAGCACCTCACCCTGGTCGCCCCCGAATGCTACGAGCGCCTGGGCACCTACGCCCAGATGAATCCGCCGATCCGCGAGGCGCGCCATCGCCAGGCGCTGTGGCGGGCGGTGGCCGAGGGAATCGTCGACGTCCTCGGATCCGACCACGCCCCCCACACCCGCGCGGAAAAGGACCAGCCCTATCCGCAAAGCCCGTCCGGCATGCCCGGCGTACAGACCCTGGTGCCGGTGATGCTGGACCATATCGCCGCCGGACGGCTGACGCTGGAGCGCTTCGTCGACCTGATGTGCGCCGGCCCCGCCCGCCTGTTCGGCATTGCCGGCAAGGGCCGCGTCGCGGTCGGCTACGACGCCGATTTCACCGTGGTGGACCTGAAGGCGGAACGCGAAATCACCAACCGCTGGATCGCCAGCCGGTGCGGCTGGACCCCGTTCGACGGCATGCGGGTGACCGGTTGGCCGGCGGCGACGATCGTGCGCGGGCGCATCGTCATGCGGGACGACGAGGTGCGGGGCGATCCCGTGGGGCGGCCGGTAAGGTTCCTCGGCTGAGCGACGCGATCATGGACTTCCGCTCGCATTCTTGACCATGATGACGGCCCCAGAGGAGGTCCCTCCCATGCCCAAGAAGAAGAGTCCGGCGCAACCGAAAAAACAGACTCCCATGGAGAAGATGATCGAGGAATGCGTCAAGAATGCCAGGGCGCGCAAGCGCTCCGGACAGACCGACCGCGAGTGGCGGGAGCAATACGCCGCCACCCTCAAGGTCTCCGGCGATTGCGTTCCCTTGAGCAAGACCCCCTTCGACGGCGATACGATCAAGAAGAAGAAAGGCTGAGTTCCGCCGCCACCCGCGCCAGCACGCCGTCCCAATCGCCCGGCGCCGCCTGCCGGAACAGGCGCATGGTCGGGTACCACGGGCAGTCCGCGCGCGTCCGGAAATAGCGCCAGTCGGGGGCGAAGCACAGCAGCGTCCACACCGGAACCGCCAGCGCGCCGGCCAGATGGGCCACCGACGTATCCACCGTCACCACCAGATCCAGCGCCCGCATCGCCGCCGCCGTCTCGGCGAAGTCGGTCAGCAGCGGCGCGACGTCGACGATGCCCGGCGGGGCTGCCTGCCCCACCTGAAGCGAGACGATGGTCCCTCTCCCGCCCTTCGACGGCTGGGAGGGAGAGGGCAATCCACGCAGCCACCGTGCCACCGCCGCGACAGGCACCGAGCGATTGCGGTCGTTGTGCTGTTCGGGATTGCCGGCCCAGGCCAGGCCGACCAGCGGCCGCGCCATGCCGCGGAAGCGCTCCCGCCATTGCGCCACCAGGGCGGAATCAGCCTCCAGGTACGGCACCGCGGCGGGTATGGCGGCGATGCTGCGTGTGCCGCACAGCAGCGGCAGGCTCAGCAGCGGCGCATGGAGGTCGAACGGCGGCAGCGCCTCGCCCCGCACCACCAGGCGGTCGATCCCCGCCAGCAGCCGCCGAAGCGGCGGATGGACCTCGAACACCACCCGCGCGCCGCGGGCGGCGACCAGCGGCAGGTAGCGGGCGAAATTGATCGTGTCGCCATAGCCCTGTTCGGCCCACACCAGCACGGTCTTGCCGGCGATGTCCCCGCCCCGCCAGCGCGGCCGGTCGAAACGGCGCGGCTCGGTCACCCCGACCGCCAGGCGCCATTCGTGCTCGACCCAGCCTTCCGCCAGGTCGCCGGCCTCCAGCAGGGCCATTCCCAGGTTGTGATGGGCCTCGGCATGGCCGGGAGCCAGGGCGATGGCGGCGCGGTACGAGGCGATCGCCGGGTCCAGCCGGCCCAGTTCGCGCAGCGCGATGCCCAGGTTGTTGCAAGCCTCGGGATAGGCGGCGCGGTGCGACAGCGCGCGGGCGTAAGCCTCGGCCGCCTGCTCCATCCGCCCCTGGCGGTGCAGGAGGATGCCGCGATTGTAGTGGGCCTCGGCATTGGCCGGATCGGCAACGACCGCGGATTCGTAGGCCGCCAGCGCCTCGCCGTCGCGCCCGAGGCCGGCCAGCGCCGCCCCGAGGTTGCTGTGGGCGGCCCCGTAGCCGGGCTTCAGCAATGCGGCCCGGCGATGCAGCGGCACCGCCGCGTCCGGCCGGCCCAGGCGCTGGTGGACGATGCCCAAGGCGTTCAACGCCTCGGCATGGTCGGGACAGTGCGACAGCGCCTCGGTCAGCAGCGCTTCGGCCCGAGCGAACTCCCCCGCCCGGGCGGCGGCGACCCCCCGTTCGTACAAACCCACCGCGTCCCGCCGATCACCGGTCATGCCCAATCTCTAGCACAGGCGGGGAACGTAGGGCAGACGGCCGAAACTGCATGCATTCGTTATTATTCGGGGCGTGAGGGTGGACGCTGGCACACCGAGCCGCTATATTGAGGGATACCCGTTCGCGTTGTAAAGTAGGCCTCGCTCATGTTCGCCGACAACACTCTGACGCCCAAGGAAGCCGTCCGCCTGTGCGCGCTGGGCACGGTGGCGCGCGGGCCGGTGCGCTATGGCGAACTGGCGGGTTCGGTGCGCCATTTCATCTCGCGGGTGGCCGGCCCGCAGCTCGAATTGATGGGCACCTCGATCGAATTGCTGCGCTACGAGGGGCTGGTGGCGGCGGTGGAAGGCGCCGGCATGGAGGACGACGCCGTGCTGGTGATCACCGATGCCGGCCGGCGCGAACTGAAATCCCTGCTGACCGCGCGGGTCCGCCCCGGATCCGACCTCAGCAAGCTGATCATCGCGTTGAAGATGCGCTTCCTCGACCTGCTGGAGCCGGCCGAGCGGCGCGCCCAGGCCGACCTGCTGGCCGAAGGGGTGGAAAGCGAACTCAACCGCCTGGCCGATCTGCGCGCGGCGCTGGCCGGCGAGCGGAACGAGAGCGGCGAACTGGTGGCGTGGCTCGACCACGACATCGCCTTGCTCGAAAGCCGGTTCGACTGGCTGGACAAATTCGCCGCCCGCCAGTGAACGACGAACCGGACGACACCGCAAAAGCGGCCGCTCCCCATTACCTGGGCCACCGCGAAAGATTGCGTGAACGCTTCCTCGAAGCGCCGGAGGCTTTGCCCGACTACGAAATCCTCGAATTGCTGCTCGCCTCGGCAATTCCGAGGAAGGACGTCAAGCCAATCGCCAAGAAGCTGATCGGCCGCTTCGGCAGCTTCGCCGACCTGATTTCGGCGGACTATCAAGCGCTGATCGGCGCGGGCGGCCTCGGCCCCGCCTCGGCCACCGTGCTCAAGGTGGTGCGCGAGGCGGCACTGCGCCTGGCCCGCGCCCCGCTGATCGGGCGGCCGTGCATCTCGTCCTGGGACCAATTGATCGATTATTGCAGCGCCGCCATGTCGACCCTGCCGACCGAACAGTTCCGCCTGCTGTTCCTCGACCGCAAGAACATGCTGATCGCCGACGAGGTGCAGCAGGAGGGCACCGTCGACCATACCCCCCTCTATCCCCGCGAGGTGGTCAAGCGCTCGCTCGAATTGCATGCATCCGCGGTGATCATGGTACACAATCACCCATCCGGCGATCCGGCCCCGTCGAAGACCGACATCGAGATGACGCGGACGGTGCGCAACGCCCTTGCCGCCGTCGGCATCCAGCTGCACGACCATCTGGTGATCGGCCGCAAGCGCACCGCCAGCTTCAAGTCGATGGCGTTGCTGTAGCCCAAGCTACGCCGCCTCGCCCAGGGTGGCCCCGACGGTCGCCATGCCGTCATAGGCGATGGCGGACACCAGCAGGGCTCCCAGCAGGCACAGGATCGGCGCCGTCACGATCTTCACGATCAACGGCATGTCGCGGAAGGACAAGAACGTCATCATCAGACTTTCTCAGCCAATCTTCAGCGCAGATAGACACCGCAGACGAATATATTCTCGCCACTCCTTTCCCAATAGGCTGACTTCTGCAGCTGCTTCTTGGTGATGGGATCGGTGAAGTAGTAATCAACCCAGCCCTTACCCTTGCCGGCGGCGGCGGAGTCCATGACGTCCTTGCCATAGGCCTTGCCGTTGACGTCGATGGAATCGGCATAGGACTTGCCGATCATCTTGGCGTTCTGGCCATGGGCGACGCGGTTGCCGGCCTTGTCGACGACAATGAGGTAAAGGTCGCGGTCGACCCATTTACCCTTCGGATCGCTGAATTCGGGGAGCGCCTTGGCGATGCCGACCTGATTGGCGTAGGCGATCGCCTTGCCGACCATCGCCACCGCCTCGTCCTTGGTGCCGAAATCGGCCGCCCCGGCGGCTGCGGAAAACAGAAAAACCAGCGCGGTCACAATCAACCGAAAGGAAAAGATTCGACGCATTCGATCCTCCACCCCAATTTGGCGCAATTCGCTTGTCATGGGCAATACCGCCACTGCCAAGGCCAGAATAGGCAACGCCGGCCGCGGCGGAAAGCGGCGAAACTAAATGGCCACGTCCGCGCACTGCTGGCGTTAATATGGATGAAGTTCTTTCGCCGCGACGCCCCCATTTGATGACGAAATGAAACCATAGACGTCCATTGCGATCACGCGGCATTAGACTGCGCGGTGCAGGCATTGGGCCACCCTCGATCGGCATCGCATTGTTGCGCCACGCGCGCCGGAACATCGTCGTTTGCCCGGCACCCGGCCGCACTGCTATCCTCCGCCGGCCGAGAGGGAACATGGCGAGCGAGCATACCGGGCCGCCGGTGGTGGCGGTGTTCAACCACAAGGGCGGGGTGGCCAAGACCACGACGGCATGCAATCTCGCCGTCTGTCTGGCGGCGGGCGGCTTGCGCGTCGTGCTGATCGACCTCGACTCGCAAGGCAACGCCACCGCCAGCTTCGGCCACCTGCCGCTGCCGGCGCGGGGATCGCTCGACGTCATCACCGGCGCCCGCGGCTTCGCCGAGACGCTGCTGCCGACGGCGTTTCCCGGGGTGTCGGTGCTGCCGGCGACCGCCGGCCTGCGCCTGGGGGAACTGGAACTGGGGGGCCAGGCGGTCGACCGCCTGCGCTCGCGCCTGGGGGCCGAGACGGCGCAATTCGCCGACCTGGTGATCGTCGACTGCCCACCATCGTTCGGCATGGTGACGCTGAACGCGCTGGTCGCCGCCACCGCGGTCATCATCCCCACCCGCCCCGACCCCTTCGCCCATGAGGGCCTGTCCAACACCTGGTACCTGATCAAGCGCATGCGCCAGGAGGCCAACACCGCCCTGGCGACGGCGGGAATCCTGCTGACCATGACCGAGGCCGAGGGCTCGCTGGCCGACGGAGCCCTGGCGATCCGCGCCGAATTCGGCGCCATGGTCTACGATTGCGACATCGCCCTCGACCCGGAGGTGGCGCGCGCGGCGCAGCTGTCGCTGCCGGTGGCGGTGACCGACCCCGACGGACTGGCCGGGCGCGCCTATGTCGACGCCGCCATCGAGACCCTCGCCCGCCTCGCCCGCCACGGCGGCGCCAACGCGGCGCTGGCGGAGGGACCGGGCGTCGTCGCCGTCCTCAACACCCTGCGCGACTGGCGGGCGGCGCAACCCGCGCTGCAACGCCTGCCCACCGGCGGCGCCACCTGGATGGCCGCCGCGGACGACCGCGACGCCCCGCCAGCCCCCGCCAAGACCGCCGCGGCGCCAACGGACGGCGTCGCCCGCCCGTGGCTGGTCGCAGCCTTCGCCGCCGGCGCCGCATTGGGAGCCCTGGTGCAGGCGCTGGTGTGGTAGTCCGATTGCTTTGGCCGCCGATTTGGAGGAAAATGACTGTCAGGGATGCGGCCGTCGGCGGATGTTCCCCGGCTTCGAGGAGAGGAGGCGGCCGTGCTGAGAATCATCAGGCGACACGGAAGCGTCTTGGGCGATGCGACCGGAAGCACCCTCATCGAATACGCCTTGATCGCCACGGTGATTTCAATCGCCATCATGACCGGGCTTTCATTGATGAGCAGCGACATGTCGTCGATGTTCAATTCGATCGCCTCGCACTTTTGACGCCATTGGTGTAGCGGCAAAAACGCTGTTGTCGGACGCCCGCCTTGCCTCTATAATCCCAGACCGTGACTAAAGCATATTTCGACATCGTCCGACTCATCGAACGCCTTCACCGGCATTTTCTCGATGTCTTGAGAACCGAACTTCGGCGTCTCAACAACGAGGACATCAACGCGGTGCAGGCTCTGCTGCTTTATAACATCGGCGAGAACGAAGTGGTCATCCGCGACCTCAAGGACCGCGGCTACTACCAGGGCTCCAACGTCTCCTACAACATCAAGTCGTTGACCGAGGCGGGCTACCTCACCCAGGAACGGTCACCGCACGATCGCCGCTCGGTCCGCCTCAAGCTGACCGACAAGGGACTCAGCCTGTGCAGCGCCGTGCGGACGCTGCAGAACGAACTGTCCGCCTCGCTCGGCGACGCGGCCCAGCCGGCCCTCGACGGCGCGCTCGCCACCCTTCAGAAGCTCGAGCGGACCTGGACGGACTTCATCCATTACGGCCGCCCCCGCGCGTCGTGATCGCGCTCACGGCGGACGATGTCCACCGGCCTCCCGCGTGCCCCGAATGCTTATTTCGCCACTGGCGCACCGACAGAGGTCGCAGCCCTGACGCAGGTGACCGCGCCGCAATAGAAGGCGGTGGATTCGCTGCCCGGCTTGGCATCCTTGCCGGCGGCCCAGGTCACCGAAATGCTCGTCGGCCCGCCGGGGGAAACCACCACCGTGGTCTCGACCAGCGACCGGCCGGCGCCATCCAACACCGCCAGCGTGGTGCCGCCGACCTGCTTGCCGAACACCGTGATCACCCGCGGATCATCGACAGTGACGTCGACGACGGCGGGGTTGCCGATGATGACGTGGTGCGCCGCCCCGCCGAGGTGGATCAGGGTCGAGCCGCCGACGCCGACCTCGACCGGCCCATCCTGGGCGATGGCGACCGCCGGAAGCATTGCCGCCAGCAGGCCAAAGGAAAGCAGCGTTTTCTTAACCATATCGTGACCCCGAACCCCGAGAATTCACCAACACTACGATACGCCGCCGGGCATCGGAAAATCAATGGCGATATATCAACACTTGCGCAAGTATCCGCATAGAATTACAAAGGCATTTTACATGGAGGCTCCGAAATGTCGGGCCGCGCGCTCTCGAGTTTCAGCGTTGTTGCCTGCCTGCTCGTCGCGGGGTGCGCGGGCGGGATGAGTGACGCCGGCGTCACCGCGGCAGTGGAACCGACGCTGCGCGCCGCCGCGATGACCGCCGAGGCCAGCGGCGATTACCAGGGTGCCGCCCAGCATTGGCGCACGCTGTTCCAGGCGCATCCCGACGACAAGGGCGTCGCCGTGTCGCTGGCCCGCGCGCTTCGCGCCGGCGGCCAGCCGCAGCAGGGCGCCGACATCATGCAGCTGTCGCTGGCCCGCCTCGGGCGCGACGGCGACTTCCTGGCCGAACTGGGCAAGGACTACCTGGCAGATCAGCGTCTCGGCCTGGCGCTGAAGGCGCTCGACGAAGCGCGCGCGCTGCACCCGAACCGCTGGGACGTGCCGTCTGCGACGGGTGTGTGCTACGACCTCCAGGGCCGCTACGACGAATCCGGCGCCGCCTATGCCGCCGCCCTGGCGCTGTCGCCCGACAATCCGCAGGTGCTGAACAATTTGGGCCTCAGCCAGGCCTTGGCCGGCAAGCTGGACGACGGCATCGCCACCCTGCGCCGCGCCAACGAGCAGCCGGGCGGTGGCGTCCAGGTGCGCCAGAATCTGGCGATGCTGCTGGCGCTGAAGGGCGATCCGGCGGCGGCCGAACGGCTCGCCAGCCACGACCTGCCCCCCGACATGGCGCGCGTCAATGCCGAGATTTTCCGCCGCTTGGCGCAGCAATCGCGGCACTGATACCGGCCGACGATCGAACAGATTGGCGGGATATTCACGCCACCGTCTTGAGGAACGTGGCGAACACTTTGTCGGCGCTGAGGATGTGGTCGACCAGCCAGGCGCGGAGCAGGCCGATGACCTCCTCGCCGAGATTGTAACCGCGATCCTTCTGGACGGCATCCAACACCACGCGCAAGGATTCGATGAGGGCGCCGTGCTCGATCCGGTGGCTATCGAGCGCGCCGTAATTGAGAGCGGCCATGTGCTCTTCTTCATTGCGAAAATGAGTTTCGGTGGCATTCAGCAAGCTGCTGGCGGCGCCGTCGATGACCGCGCTGTCGGCGCAGGCATGGTACGCCTCCAGCAATTCATTCATTACTTCCATCATCTGCCGGTGCTCGTCGTCGAGCGCTTCGACCCCCAGATAGAGATAATCGTCGGAGATAGCGTTCTCCATTCAACCGGCCTCCCCAAATCCCATACCCACCATACCGGAAATCGGCGGATTGCCAATCCTTTGCCCGTAGGCGCGCGGCATGGTAAATTCTTACGCTTTGCCGATCGATAGGAGGAGCGTAATGGTGGGTAGGGATACGGCGAAACTTTCCGCCAAATTTCAGATTTCCATTCCAAAGGCAGTGCGAACGGCGCGGCACTGGCAGGCTGGGCAGGAATTCGCGTTCATTCCGAGGGGCGAGGGCGTAATGCTGGTGCCGGTGCCCAGACCCGAGGATCTCGCCGGCCTCGCGCGCGGCGCAAGTCCGAAGGACTATCGGGACCGCAAGGATCGCGCCTGATGCGGCTCGTGGACACGTCGGCGTGGATCGAGTGGCTGATCGGTTCGCCCGCCGGCGATACGGTGGCCGCCGCCCTGCCGGATCGGGAGCAATGGCTGGTGCCGACCATTGTGCAGCTCGAACTGGCGAAATGGCTGACGCGGGAAATCGGCGAGGACAAGGCCGATCAGGTGACGGCGTTCACCGAAACCTGCGTCGTCGCCGATCTCGACACCGCCGCCGCGTTGTCGGCGGCGGAATTGTGCGCCCGCCACAAGCTGGCGACGGCGGACGCAATCGTCTATGCCACCGCCTTGGCCCATGGCGCCGACCTCCTCACCTGCGACCGCCATTTCGAGGGCCTGCCCGGCGTGCATTTGATTGCGAAAGCGAAGGGGTGAACGATGTTCGCCCGCCCTCAGGCGCGGCGCGCCTTCAACCGCGCCACCAGCTTGCGGATCGCCACGTAGAACACCGGGGTGAACACCAGCCCGAAGCCGGTCACCCCCAGCATGCCGAAGAACACCGCGGTGCCGAGCGACTGGCGCATTTCCGAGCCGGCGCCCTCGGCCCACACCAGCGGCACCACGCCCAGGATGAACGACAGCGAGGTCATCAGGATCGGCCGCAGGCGGGTGCGGGCGGCATGAATGGCGGCGTCGATGCGGTTCATGCCCTCGGCCTCGCCCTGGCGGGCGAATTCGACGATGAGGATGGCGTTCTTGGCCGCCAGCCCGATCAGCACGACGAAGCCGATCTGGGCCAGGATGTCGATCGACATGCCGCGCCCGATCAGCCCGGTGACCGCCGCCAGCAGGCACATCGGCACGATCAGCACCACCGCCAGCGGCAGCGACCAGCTCTCGTACTGCGCCGCCAGCACCAGGAAGACGAACACCACCGAGGCGGCGAACACCCACAGGCCGTGGCTGCCGGCAAGGATCTCCTGCAACGCCAGTTCGGTCCACTCGAAGCCGAAGCCCTCGGGCAGGCGCTCGGCCGCCAGCGCCCGCATCCGTTCGAGGGCGTAGCCGCTGGAGAATCCGGGCAGGGTGACGCCCTGCACCTCGGCCGCCGGGTAGAGATTGTAGTGCGGCACCCGGTACGGCCCGGTGATCGAGCGGAAGTCGGTGACCGCGCCGATCGGCACCATCTGCCCCTTGTCGTTCCTCACCCTGAGGCGGGCGATGTCCGAGGGCTCGCGGCGGAATTCCGAATCGGCCTGGGCGGTGAGGCGGAAGGTCCGCCCGAGCAGATTGAAGTCGTTGACGTAGGCCGACCCCATGTAGACCTGCAGCGCCTCGAACACCCGTTCGGGCGGAACGCCCAGCATCGACGCCCGCACCCGGTCGATGTCGGCGTAAACGCTGGGGGTGCGGGTGTTGAAGAGGGTGAACACGCTGGCCAGGCCGGGGATCTGGTTGCCGGCCGCCGCCATGTCGTTGGCTGCCTCCTCCAGCGCCTTGAGGCCCCGCCCCTGCTTGTCCTCGACCATCATCTTCCAGCCGCCGGCCGAGCCGACGCCGCGCACCGGCGGCGGCGGGATGGCGATGATGAAGCCGTCCTGGATCGCCGCCAGCCGCATCCGCAGGTTGGCCAGGATGACGTTAGCCGTCAGCCCTTTTTCGGCGCGCCGGTCCCACGGGTCCATGATGACGAACACCGCACCGGAATTGGACGCGCTGGTGAAGGTGGCGCCGTCGAGGCCGACAATCGGCACCGCGTGGGCTACCCCGGGGGTGCTGAGCACGATTTCCACCGCCCGCTTCATCACCGCGTCGGTGCGCGCCAGCGATGCGCCCGGCGGCAATTGCATCACCGTGATCAGGTAGCCCTGGTCCTGGTCGGGGATGAATCCCTTGGGCGTCTGCGCGAACTCCAGCCCTGCCAGGCCGATCAGCCCGCCATAGACCACCAGCATCAGGGTGGTGATGCGGACGAGTTTGCCGGTCAGGGTGCCGTAGCGCCCGGACAGGCGGTCGAAGGCCCGGTTGAAGGCGTTGAAGAACACCGCGACCGGGCGCAGCCACTGCGACGGATGGTCCTCGTCATGGCCGGTGTGGGGCTTGAACAGCAACGCGCACAGGGCCGGCGACAGGGTCAGCGACACCATCAGCGAGATCGCCGTCGAACTGGCGATGGTCACCGCGAACTGGCGGAAGAATTGTCCCGAGATGCCGGGAATGAAGGCGGCCGGGATGAACACCGCCGACAGCACCAGGGCGATGGCGATCAGCGCGTTGCCGACCTCGTCCATGGTGCGGTGCGCCGCCTCGGTGGGGGTCATGCCGGCGCGCAGGTTGCGCTCGACGTTCTCGACCACGACGATGGCGTCGTCGACGACGATGCCCACCGCCAGCACCAGCCCGAACAGCGACAGATTGTTGAGCGAATACCCCAGCGCCGCCAGAAAGCCGAAAGTGCCGACCAGCGACACCGGGATCGCCACCAAGGGAATCACCGAGGCGCGCCAGGTCTGCAGGAACAGGATGACGACGATGACCACCAGCACGATGGCTTCGTAGATGGTCTTGATCACCTCATGGACGGACTGGGCGATGAACTGGGTGGGATTGTAGACGACGGTATAGGCGACCCCGGGCGGGAAGGACTTCGACAGATCCTCCATGGTCGCCAGGATGCGCTCGGCGGTGGCCAGGGCGTTGGAGCCGGGCAGCTGGAACACCCCCATCGGCATCGCCTGGCGAGTGTCGAGATAGCCGTTGGTGTTGTAGTCCTGCGCCCCCAGCTCGACCCTGGCGACATCCCGGAGGCGGGTGACGCGGCCGTCCGCGTCGGTCTTCAGCACGACCGCCTCGAACTGCTCGGGATCGGTCAGGCGGCCCAGCGTCTGGATGTTGAGCTGGAAGGCGCCCGGCCGCGCCATCGGCGGCTGGCCGAGAACCCCGGCGGCGACCTGCACGTTCTGTCCTTGCAAGGCCTTGACCACGTCGCCGGCCGACAGGTTGCGCGCCGCCACCTTGTCGGGGTCGAGCCAGACCCGCATTGCGTAGTCGCGGGCGCCGAACACGGTGATGCTGCCGACGCCGTTGAGGCGGGCCAGCACGTCCTTGACCTGGAGGGTGGCGTAGTTGGACAGGTAGATCTGATCGCGCGAATCGTCGGGCGAATAGAGGTGGACCACCAGCAGCAAATCGGGCGAATTCTTGGCCACCACCACGCCGGTGCGCTGGACCTCGGTGGGCAGGCGCGGCATGGCGATGGAGACCCGATTCTGCACCAGCACCTGGGCGGTGTCGAGATTGGTCCCCAGGGCGAAGCTGATGGTCAGCCGCAGGTTGCCGTCGCCGGTCGCCTGGCTGTTCAGGTACAGCATGTTTTCGACGCCGTTGATCTGCTGTTCGAGCGGCGTCGCGACGGTGCCGGCGACCACGTCGGCCGAGGCGCCGGGATAGCTGGCGGTGACGACGATGGTGGGCGGCGCGATCTCGGGATACTGGGCCAGCGGCAGGGTGAAATAGGCGATGCCGCCCAGCAGGGTGATGAAAACAGACACCACCGTGGCGAAGATCGGCCGGTCGATGAAGAAATGCGACAGCCGCATGGCTAGCCCGGATTTCCGATGGTGCCCGGCTGCGGCGTCACCTTGGCCCCCGGGCGGGCGCGCAGCAGGCCGTTGATGATCACCCGGTCGGCCGGGCCGAGGCCTTCGCGTACCACCCTGAGGCCGTCGGCCTGCTCCGCCCCCGCCACGATCGGCTTGGGAATCACCGTGCCGTCCTCGGCCACCGTCAGCACGATCTTGCGCGACTGGTCGGTAAGGATCGCCGCATCGGGGATCAGCAGCGCGTCGTACGGGTCGGAAATCGCGATGCGGACGCGGCCGAAGGTGCCGGGCGTCACCGCATGGTCGGCATTGTCCAGCACCGCGCGGACGCGGATGGTCCCGGACGAACGGTCGATCTGGTTGTCGATGAAATCGATCCGCCCCTTGTGCGGCCAGCCGGTCTCGTCGGGCAAGCGGATCTCGGCGGCGACCGCCGTGGATCCGCCGCGGATGTGACGCTGGAACGCCAGGTAGTCGGCCTCGCTGATGTCGAAAGTGAACCAGATCGGATCGAGCGACACGATGGTGGTCAGCAAGGTGCCGACGCCGTTGCCGCCGCCGGCGGCGACCAAGTTGCCGAGGCTGACCTGACGGGCGCCGATGCGGCCCGCCACCGGCGCCACCACGTGGGTGAATTCGAGATTGAGTTCAGCGTCGCGGACGGCGGCCCGCGCCGCCACCACCCCGGCCCCGGCGCCCTTGGACTCGTCTTCGCGCTGGTCGAGCACGCTTTGCGCCACATAGTCCTTCTGGCGCAATTCCTCGGCGCGGCCCAACTGGCGCTTGGTGAAGGTCTGCGACGACCCCGCCTGCGACAGCTTCGCCCGGGCCGAGGCCAGGGCGATCTCATAGGGCCTGGGATCGATGACGAACAGCAAGTCGCCCTTGGCCACCACCTGACCGTCGGTGAAGTGAAGCTCGGTAAGGTAACCGCCGACGCGAGTGCGGATTTCGACGTAGTCGATCGGCGTGAACTGGCCGGAAAAGTCGTTCCAATCGACCACCTGGCGCGCCAGCGGCGCGCTTACCGTCACCGGCGGCGCCATCGGCGCCTGGCCCCGGTTGGAGGACGGCGACGCCAGCAGCCACAAAAGCCCCACCGCCACGCCGATTGCGGCGACGGCGGCCAGCGGCCTGAAACGCCGCGGAAGCGAGGACCACACCGGCCTCATTTGCATTGCCCACACCCACGAACAAAACTGAACGGTTCAGTTTTAACGGCGGTGGCGAGCGCGGTCAAGGCCGGTAGTTTCGCCCATGCGGCTTTCGGCGCGTCACTCAGTCATCGCACCTGACGGCCCGCACCTCGCAGCGATGACCCTCGTGACCATGGCATTCCTCAACGGCGCGTCGCTTGGCGTGTTCCGCGCTGCGCCCCCTGCCCCACCCCTCGGCACCGCGTGGCGACGATGCGAAGGCGGCGCATTGGCGCGAGAAGGTCATGACGACACGGCAGCCGCGGCCACATTCTTCAAGCGCCCGGTGCTCGGCATGACGCATCTCATGATGGTTGACCGAAATGGCATAGCGACCATCGCCGACGGCGACCGCACCGTCGGCCATAGCCGCCGCCGTCGATAGCGCCAGGACCGCCGCAGCGGAAACGATCACCCAGAACCGCATGATTACCCCCCCTTCATAGCGCCAGCCCACGTTCGAGCAGGAAGAACGATATTACAGTTGATTTGGCCGGGCAATTCCCGCATTGGCTTGCTCCGGCGAGGCGGCGGCGGCGGCTGTCGCCGGATTCATGCAGTCGACCATCGAACTCGGGATCAGGATCGTCGTTCCGCGCTCCTTGGTGGTTTCGTAAATGATGTTCATCGCACGCAACTGCAAAGCCGTCGGCTGGTCGGCGTAGATCCTGGCGGCTTCGACGAACTTGCCCGCGATTTCCGCTTCGGCCGCGCCGAGGATGATGCGCGCCTGCTTCTCGCGCTCCGCCTGCGCCTGCCGCGACATTGCGTCCTGAAGGGCGACGGGAATGGCCACGTCACGGATCTCGACCGAAGTGACGGTCACCCCCCACTCGGCGGTCTTGGTCCCGATCTCCTCACAAAGCTGCCTGTCGGCGGCCCTGCGATCGGACAGCAGCGTCGCCAGCATGGAAGAGCCGATCATCTCGCGCAGCGACGTCTGGGCCACGCGGTCGATGGCCTGCCGGTAGTTGGTTATCGCCAGCGCCGCCCTCTGCGCGTCGTGTACATGCCAGAAGATAATGGCGTCGACGTTTACCGGCACCGTGTCCCGCGTCAATGCCTGCTCGGCATTGAAGGCGGTGGTCTGAATGCGTTCGTCGATCACCGCCACCACGCTGTCGACAATGGGAATGATCATGAACAATCCCGGCCCGTTGACACCTTTCAGCTTGCCGGCTCGCAACACGACGAATTTTTCCCACGTATTGGCCATTTTCAGCGATTGCAAGACAATGATCGCGGCCGTCAACAGGACGACACCAGGCACGGCGTTGCCCATGGCCATGACCAGCGCGCCGATGGTTGCGGTGACCGCCGCCACGAAGAGAGTGATCGGATTCATGATGGTGTTCCTGCCTGTGCGCCCGAGCCGGCGGGACGACGATGCTCACGAGGTGACGGAGACCTCCACCGATATCCCTTGAAAGGCGTCGGTCATGCCCACGAAACTGCCGGATACCGGTATCGTCTGGCCAATGTTGCGGGCGACTGCCACCGGGATCAGATTGAAGCCGCCGATGCTGCGGTTGGTCGGATCGAAGGAGATCCAGCCGGCGCCCGGCACATAAACCTCCGCCCAGGCATGGGTCGACCCGGCCCCGCTGGACCCCACCCCGTCCTGGTCCGGATTGTAGAGATAGCCGGAGACGATCCTCGCGCCGAATCCGAGACTGCGCGCCGCCTCCACGAAGAGAACGGCGAAATCCCGGCACGATCCCCATCCGCGATCCAGAGTCTGTATCGGCGACTGAGTGCCTTCTTCTTCCCGGCTCTGATATGAGATCCATCCCGAGATGCCGGTGCCGAGGTCCTTCAACAGGGCGAGCGTATCGGTCGGATCGCTGCGGACGAAGCCCCGTGCCCAGTCCTGCAGCCGCCCGGCCGGGTCCGGGTATTGCAGGACCGCCAGGGCGCCGAGGTCGGTCCACTCGTCGTCGGAATACCGGAAGGGGAAGATGATGGCGGCAGCGGCGACCTCGAACACCGGCCAGGCGGCGGCGGAGAGTTCGACATCGGCGACGCTGTCGATCACCAGACGATCGGTCATGTCCTTGAAGGTTGCCGTCGCCACCGCATTGCCGAAAACATCGTGCGCCCAGGTCACCGTGGCATCCGGCGTCACCGTGACATCGATCGAAACCAACTGAAGATCGCGGCTCTCACGCGGGCGAAGCATCAGACGGTGCGGCCCGAGACTGACCAACTGCCGGTAGCTATAAATCGTCCTGTGATGGATCCGAAGTGTGATCACCGGCGCGCCCATTAGCCTTTATTGCGGAGATGTCTGGAGGCCACCATATGGACCGGCTCCAACGCAGCGCCAAGGGCGACGCATGGCGCAATCGCCGCGACTGGCTGCCCCCTCTGATCAGATCCATTCGGATCAGACAAGAATATGTAGCAGATTCGCAATAGCGGGGGTGTAATTTTCTTGTTGAATAACAATTTTGAACCATGACGATCGCTTGCAACAGACAATCGCCTATCACTTGGCGTCGGGAAAGACCTGCAATGTCTGTATCGGCTTATGTGAGCGTGTGATCCCGTAGCGCCAGAACAAATCGCCTTCGTTCCGATCTGCAATGCAACGTTAAGCGACGACTATGTCAAGTGAGAGGCAGGTTGAAATGAACAAAGTCGTTATGTTCTCAATAGCGTCTCTGACACTGGCCTCGTGCGCAGCGCAAGACCCCAATGGGCCGAATTTTGCTCAAGGGGTATGGAGCGGGCAAAGCATATTTCCATCAACCAGTCTTTTGACGTCGAGGCAGGGGCCATTGATTGGCCGAACAATCTACACCACCAGCGGCTACGGCCCTCTTGTCGTTCATTATGAACTGATCGACCCGGCGACCGCGGCGCCTCAATACGTGGCAGCCTCCGTCCAGGGGCGCAACGAATATGCCATCATACCGGTATCCGCGCTGCAGGTCTCCGCGACGGATATTTCCGTCCACGCGAATGACACCGCGATGGCGAACCTTCCGCATATGAGCACCGAAGATCTCGAACAGCGTTATCCGCGCACGGTGGTGACGACACCGACCGAGCCGAACCTTGCCCAGGTGCCGCGATTCGGTCTCCAGCCGCTTCCGGGAGCGCTCGGCACGGCGGGCGCCGGTCCCTTGCAATTGTCGCAGCAGGCCAATGTCGTCGGCATGCGGGTGGTCGATTCTTTCGGCCAGGAAGTCGGTACAATCAATGCCGTCGCCACCGAACCATCGACGGGAGAGGTCCGTTACGCCATCGTTTCGGGCCCCAGCTTCGGCTTGGGCAATTACATTGCCGTGCCGGCGTCGAGCGCTCACGTCAATGGCAGCCAAGTCGTGCTGAACGGATCGCTGGCCGCCTGGATGCAGAGCCCCCGCTACCAGACCAGTCAGCTTCCGACGATGTTCGGGCCGGTCAGGGGCAATCTCAACTGATGTGATGCGGCGGAATTTCCGACATCTTGGAGGGATGCCAATATGCAGCAATCAGCGGCGGCCCGCCTGTTCATGGCGTTCGTCCTGGCCGCGACGATGGCCGCCTGCACCTCGTCGAGCCGAACGACCGAGACCACCGGCGCCTATATCGACGATTCCGCCATCACCACGAAGGTGAAGGAAGTCATTCTCGCCGAGCCGGGTTTGCGTTCCCTGCAGATCAGCGTCGAAACCTACAAGGATGTCGTCCAGCTCAGCGGCTTCGTCGATACGCCTCAATCCCGGACTCGGGCCGGTGAACTCGCCGCCGGGGTGGCCGGGGTCAAATCGGTCAAGAACGATCTGGTCGTCAAGGGATAGTGCACCACACACACTTCCCTCGGCCGCGCCGCAAGAGGTCCGACCCAGACGCTTGGCTCCCAAGCGTCTGGCGGCGCGTGCACCGGCAAGACTCGCGGCTCGAAACACAACAAGGTCTTGCGATTCTGAAACAGTCACGCAAGCGGCACGCGTCGGCCCGATAAGGGCCGCTTGCGCTTGTCTTGCGGCGCCCCCGCTCCAATGTGCAACTGATCTCAGGGGGGACAATCGGGCCTCGTCACCCGATGGTTGCCGGGGAACGGGACAGGGATGCAAACCATGTCACATCACTTACGCCTTTTGGCCATCTCGGTCATGTTGCCTGTCGCCATCATTACCGCCCGGCCCGCCACCGCCGTCGAACCCGAAGCGGCCCGCGCGCTGGTTCAGACCGCCGCCGCCGACATGCTGGATTCCTACGCCGGCAAGACCCTGAGCCGCGCCGATGCCCATGCGGCGATGCAGCGGCTGGTCGACCGCTACTGCGACATGGGCGTCGAGTCCCAGCAGATCCTCGGCCGCTATTGGACCCGCGCCACGCACGCGCAGCAGCAGGAATTCGAGGGCCTGCTGGAGCGCTTCTTCGTCACCGCCGTCGGCGGCATGATCGATGGCGTTTCGGCGAACCAGCATATAACCGTCCAGGGAGCGGACCGCGATGGCGACCGTGTGGTGGTCCATTCGCTCGCCTTTGTGCCGAACAAACCGGCAGTGGTGGTGCATTGGGTGGTCATGGACGGCAGCGCCGGAAAGCCGGTGATCGTCGACGTGTCGGCGGACGGCGTCGGCCTGGTCGCCACCCTGTCGGCCGACTTCACCGCGGTGTTGCGCGCATCCGCCGGCCAGCTGGAGGGCTTGTTCGACCCCTTGCGCAAGAAGGTCACCGGCCTCGCGGTTCCCCAAGAGGCCGCTGCGGCGCCGCTGCAGAGCGCGAAATGAGCGCACGCGCCCAGTCGGGGAGCGTGAAAGCGGAAAATACACTTAATTGTTTGCCGCCGAAATCGATTGATGGTGCCGTCGCTGCCGTACGGGTCCATACTTGAACAAGTACCGTGACGATCCCACTTACGCTTAAGAGGAACTCACAAAATGGCTATCGACAAGAAAGCGGCCGCCCCTTCGGCCATGGACTGGATGACGCCACCAGTTATACTTCCAGTCGTCTTTTTCGTTGGCCTTGGAATTTGGATCGCAGTGCGACCTTATTTAGGGTGAGGTCGAGACGGAGAACCGGCAATGGTCAATATGATGTATCCGAACCAATACATGACAGCGGTGCAGGCGAACTGCTTGCGGGGATGGTTCAACGCCATTCAGCAGACGACCGCGTACTGGCAGCACTGCTTCGCCTTCCAGGCAAAATTCCTGCACAGCGACGTCCGCCGAATTGGGGCCGAACCGACCCACGGCGCGTCCTTGACCGATGGTTACGGCAAGCGGAGCCATGACATCGACCCGGAACGCGACGTCTGATCATGCCCCCCTGAGGAGAGGATTCCTGCGGTGCCGGGAGCACGCCGCTACGGCGATGTATCCTGGCCCACCTCCCTCCACCTTCCCGCCTTCCGGGGCGAGGCCGGGGGCAACGTCGGCGGAATGACCGCCGAAACGATTGGGCGGTTGTTGATGCCGCGGCACGCGCCTGACACCCATCCCCAGCGAGCCGGCTGAAATCCTAGCGACCGTCGATCTCGCAAACCGTTCGTCATTGTGCAATATCATTGGCTATTGCGTGACAATTATGGGCATGCGGCCACAAATTGTCACGAATCAGTTCATTCGTGGTAATATGCGAATGGGCAGGCGCCATGAACACATCCCAGTTTACTATTCAGCGATACGTCACAATCGCAGGAGATTGCGCAGCCATGACCTATGTGCCCGATCAATTCATCTTCCTCAAGGCACTTAGGGATCACCCGTCCCTCCTCGTCTCCGGTGCCGCCAATGGCGCCCTGAAAGCCTTGGAGCAGCAGCGCGAGATCATCGTCAATCTGGCTGGCCGCTTGGCGATCGCCGAGGGCCTGCTGAAAAACAACGACGAGCAACGCCTGCGTGCGCTTGAGCTGGCGGAATCGGAGCCGCGATGACGGATGATGGCCGCTATTGCGTTTGAAGCGAAAGCAAGGACGCCTGTACGATAGGGGGCCAATTGAAAGGACGGAATACATGGACCAGCATTCGAATCAAAAATGCTGTTCCGCCGATATTTCGCAAATGGAAGCGGAACACAGACAGCTTAACGAAGCCGTGACCAACCTGCAGCCGATCATCCTGTATGAAACCGAGGAGACACGGGTAGCGCAGGCGACCGCGGCGCTCTATGAATTGATGGAGCACTACTTGGCGGCGGAAGACGAAGGCCCGGTGCCCTTGTACGAGCATAGCCACATGATGGGCATCCTGACCCATTTGCGCGCCCTGCCCTACGGACACAGGGACCTGCGTCAGCAGGTCTTCATGGAATTCATGCACGAACTCCATCGGAAAGACGCGCGCGCCCATTGACAACGGCGCCGACGCCACCGCGCCACTGTCAGCGAACGTGCCTTGCGATCTCCGCCTTCAGCGTCTCCGCCACGACGGGCTTGTGGAGGAGGCGCAGCCCGTGCGCTTCGGCCTCACGAATGCGTTCGGGGGCGGTGTCCCCGGTGATGACGATGCTGGGAATCGCACGATCGTAGCGTTGCCGGATGTGCGCGATGACATCCGCGCCGGTTTGCCCGGCCCGTAGCCGGTAGTCGGCGATGACCACGTCGGGTGGACGCGACTGATGCGCCAGGGCCACCATCGCCTCGTCCTCGGTGTGGGCCGTCACCACATCGTAGCCCCAGTCGGCGATGATGAGTTGCAGCGCGTTCAACACCGTATTTTCATCGTCGATGACGAAGATGAGTCCCCTCTCCGTTGCCGGATGCTGTGTTGTCGCGCCAAGGGAGGCGATGTTCTTCGCCCGGCTGAACCCTGCCAGCGGCACCTGCACCGTGAACGCCGAGCCCTTTCCCTCCGTCGATCGTACCGACACCGGGCAGTCGAGGAGCCGGGCAAGCCGGCGAACGATGGCGAGGCCAAGGCCGAGGCCCTGGTCCCGATCGCGCTCTGAATTCCCCACCTGGTAGAACTCCTGGAAGATGTCGTCCAGCTTCTCCTTGGCGATGCCGATCCCGGTGTCGAGGACTTCGACGGAAAGCGTCTGGCCGTGCGGATGGCAGCCGACGAGGATCTTGCCCCGCCTGGTGTAGCGAATTGCGTTGGCGACCAGATTGCGCAGGATGCGGCCGAACAAACTGGCGTCGGTCCGCACCACCGCCGTGGTTTCCGCCATCTTCAACACGAGGCCCTTGCTGCGGGCCAAGGGCTCGAACTCGGCCACGATCTGCTCGACGGTTTCCGACAAGGGGAAGGTCGACACCTGCGGTTTGACGGTGCCCGCTTCCAGCTTCGAAACGTCGAGGAGCGCTTCGAGCAGCCCATTGAGCGCCGCCAGCGACCCCTTGACGTGAGTCAAAATGGGAGCCGCCTTGTCCGGTTCCCCCATCCGCGCCTCGAGGGCCGCCGCCTGCAGGAACAATGCCTGGACCGGCTGGCGCAGGTCGTGGCTGGCCGCGGCCAGGAACTTGGTCTTGGCGTGGTTGGCCAGCTCGGCGGCCTCTTTGGCGGCCCGCAAGGCGCTCTCGGCTTCCATCTGTTCCGTCACGTCGCGGCAGATGCGGACGAAGCCGCGCATATGTCCGTGCTCATCCCACAAAGGGGTGATGATGACGTGCCCCCAGAAGCGGCTGCCGTCCTTGCGGATTCGCCAGCCTTCGCCTTCGATGCGGCCGGCCTCCCGGACGTGAGCGAGCGGATTCTCCGCCCCCTTGACGGCGTCTTCTCCGAAAAGCACGGACATCGGCCTGCCGACGACCTCCTCGGCGGCCCAGCCGTAGATGCGCTGGCTGCCCATGTTCCATGACTTGACCGTTCCGTCCACCTCGATGGTGATGATGGCGTAGTCGCGGATGTTGTCGACCAGCAGACGGAAGCGCTCCTCGCTTTCGCGCAGGTCGTCCTCGATCCTTTTGCGGGCGCTGATGTCCCTGACGATCTCGGTGAAGATTCGCGTCCCGGCGACGTGGGTTTCCGCTACCGCCAGTTCGGCGGGAAAGCCGCTGCCGTCCTTGCGGCGGCCCAGCACTTCCTCGGCCCCGTTTCCCAGACCGGGGGCGGCGTAACGCTTCAAATACGCCTTATGAGCGACGCGATAGGGTTCAGGCATCAGCATGGAAATGTCGTGGCCGGTCATCTCCGCCGCCATGTAACCGAAGATGCGCTCGGCGGCGGGATTGGCGGTCAGGATGGTGCCGCGTTCGTCGATGGTGATGATGGCGTCGGCGGCGGTCTCCAGGATGGCGCGGCTCTTGGCCTCGCTGTCCTTCAACAGCTGATCCGACCGCTTCCGGTCGGTGATGTCGCGAATGAAGCCGGCGAACAGGTGCCTGTCGCCGATACGGCTCTCGCCGATGGCCAGGTCCATGGGGAACACGGTGCCGTCCTTGCGACGGCCGACGACCTCCCGCCCCTTGCCGATGACCTTCGGCTTTTCCGTCGCCTTGTAGGCGGCGACGTAGCCGTCGTGTTCGGAGTGGTAGGGTTCCGGCATCAAAATTTTGATGTTCCGGCCCAACACCTCCTCGGGGCGATAGCCGAAGATGCGCTCGGCGGCACGGTTGAACCCCGCGATGATGGCCTTGTCGTCGGTGACGACGATGCCGTCGAGCGCGTCGTCGACGATGGCTGAGGTTCTTGCCCGCGCAAGGGCAAGCTCGCGCGAGCGCGCTCTCAGTTTCAGCGCAAAGACCCCCAACATTGCAGCAAGATAGAATGTTGCTGCTGACGTAATTGGAAGAAAAAATGTCAGGACGTCCATAAGGACATACTCCCAGAACAAACACAGGCGGAAGGCCATTCTGGCGACCACCACCGCATTTGCCATTTCTCACGCGTATGCATGCCTCGGATTTGCTTTCTACGCCCCCATGGTAAAGCGCCCGATCCATAAGCATCAGGTTGAGTCGACACACATTACCGCACAAATTTATCGTCCATGAAAATAGGCGCAGAATAGGTATTACCTGCGCACCTGTGCCTAACGGCTGAAATATTCGAGCGTGCGGCGGGACGAACATGCAGTACGCCCGCACTATATTTGTTAGCAGGAGTCGACGCGGCTTTACGATCGGCATGAGTGGCGCTACGAATTGCAAATCGAGTCCATTTACCCCTGCTTCCACTTGTGAGCAGCCACCGCCATGCCGCGGCTGTTGCCGGCGGGGCGAACGGCAGGAACGGAAATTCTTCGCGCATGGAGGTAATGGAGGCAGCTGTGGCAAAAGTCATCATCGCCGAAGATGACCTGTTGATCGCCGATCTGGTGGAGGATGTCCTCGTCGGGGCCGGATTCGAGGTGTGCGGATTGGCCAGCACCGTCGCCGAGGCCGTCGACCTCTGCAACCAATACCACCCCGATTTGGCCGTGATCGACGTACGGCTCGCCGACGGCGGGTGCGGGATGGACGTTGCCGCGGGCATCTACAACCGTGACAAACTTGGCATCCTGTATGCAACCGGCAACACCGGACACGTGACGCTCACCGCATCGGATGGCGAGGCCTGCATCACCAAGCCCTACCAGCCGGCGGACATCGTGCGCGCATTGGAAATCGTTTACGAACTCGTCAATACCGGAAAGGCCTCGAAGCCCTTCCCCCGGAATTTCCAGATTCTTCCCCATGCGGAACCGGGTCGCGACGCGGATGGTTCCAGCCATGTTGAGTGAAACGCGCGATGTCGAAAAGCTCCTTCGCCAGCAGTCTGCGCTTGCGGCATTCGGCTCCTTTGCCTATCGGGAAAGCGACCTGCTCAAGATCATGACGGAGGCAGCCCGCGTCTGCGCGTTGTCCTTGGGGGTTCCATTCTGCAAGGTCTGCCGCTATCGCCCGGAAACCAACGACCTGCTGGTCGAGGCGGGCGTCGGCTGGAAACACGACGTCGTCGGCCTGGTGGTTTCCAAGGTGGATCTCAGTTCACCGCAAGGGCGCGCCTTCGTCACCGGGGAGCCGGTCATCTGCGAAGATCTGACCCGCGAACCGGGCTTGCGATTGCCTGATTTCTATGCAGCGCACGGCATCGTTTCCACCATCGACGTCATCATCAAAGGCAACGGCACCGCCTATGGGGTGTTGGAGATCGACAGCCCGCGTCAGCATACCTATGACCGGCATGACGTGGATTTCCTCACCGGCTTCACCAACGTCCTCGCCGAGGCGGTCGCCACCTCCCATCGCACGGCCGTGCTTCATGCCACCATTGAACAGATGAAGTGCCTGGTCGAGCAGAAGGACCGGCTTTTGGACGAAAAGAAGGTCCTGGCCGAGGAACTGCAACACCGGGTTCGCAACAATCTTCAACTGGTTCTCGGCATGCTGAGCACGCAATTCGCCCAAACCAAGGACGGCCCGGCGAAACAGGGCATCGGCGCGATCGCGCGCCGGGTGATGACCTTGGCGCAGGTGTACGACCATCTGCTCGGCAGCGAAATGAGCCGGTCGATCGACTTCAGCGAATACCTCAAATCGCTTTGCGCCAGCCTCCAGGAACTGCAGCAGGGTCATTCTCCCGGCGTCACGCTCCGCTGCCGGGCGGACCGGATGGTGCTCGACCTGGACGCCGTGACCGCATTGGGAATCGTCGTCGCCGAACTGGTTTCCAACGCCTACCTGCACGCCTTTACCGCCGGCAAGGGGACGATCGATATCGCGCTGCGGCAATGCCCGGACAATGTCAGCGCCACCCTGACTGTCGCCGACGACGGCATCGGCTTCGAGGAAGCGGGCGACAGCAAGCGTCACGGTCTGGGCTTGATCCGACGCCTGGCGCAGCAAGTTCGGGGCGACATCCAGGTCCGTTCGGATCAGGGGACCAACTGGACCTTGACGTTCCCGACCATGGCCGGTGAGACGGCGGCCTAGCGGTCCGCCGCTCCCTCATCAGGGCCGACAACGTCGCGGACGAATGCGTCGGTCGTGCCTTGTTCGCGGACCTCAATGACACCCGTGAAGCCATTGCTGGCAAGAAGCGTGCGAAGCGCGCGCGCGACCTCATGAGCCTTCACTCTGCTTTCTGCCGTGCCGGTGACAGTCGCCCTGATATCGAAAGCCATTCACCGCTCCCGGACCCCGATGGTCACCCGCCCTCACTCTGCCGCCCAAACAGATCCGAAATCCAGATCTTTAGAATTTCGCTGCGCCGCCGATCCATTCGCGTTTGGGTGACGTGCATGGCCGTCCGGCCCGCATTGCGCTTCCTCGTCGGCAAAATCGGGCCCCAATTTGGCGGCGCTCAACAAGAGCCGGCCAACGGCCACCGCTCCACCATCTGCGCCTCGAGGCGGGCGATGCGAACATAGAGGCGGAAGCTGCGGTCCATCAGACTGCGCAGGCCGCGCGGCAAGGTCTCGTCATTGCCAAAAGCGACGTCCAGACAGGTCTTGGCGCCCGACAGGCGGTTGTGGTCCGCCAGCGCCTCGTCGGCGGTGATTTCGCCCCCAACCACGGCGCGCTGCATCATCAGCCATGCCATCACCTGGGTCAGGCGCGTGGTCACGCGCAACGCCTCGCACGACACTCGCAGACCGGCGATTTCGTCGGCAGGCCGTCGCTCGCGGTGGCCGCCATAGGCCAGATAGTTGCGGGCCTCGACCAGGAGGTCGAGGGTTTCGTCATAGGCGCGGCGCAGGAAGGTCGGCGGCTGCATTCCCTGCCCTCGTCATCCCGACACCGGCATGGGTGCCGACAGGGTGTCCGAGACCATCCGCAAGAACGCGTCGACCGCTACCGGTTTGGAAAGGCAGGCGTTGACAAGGATGATCTTGGCCACGCGCTTTCGTCCCTTCCGCCAGCCCTGCGATAAGCGTTGTCGTCGCGGTTGCACCTGCGATGGTCTGCAGGGCCACGCCTATATCTTTAGCATGCCTGTGTTTGGAGATCGTTTGGGGATGCCGGGCGGCGCGCCCAACTCTCTCAGACCACTTCCCGCCGGTAGATCTCGGCCAGGCGGGCGTCGGTATCGGCGTCGATGAGGGCGGAGATCGCCGACAACAGGCCCATCTCCTCCTTCTGGATGTGGAACAGCTCGCGCTCGACCAGTTCGCCGCCGGATGCGGCGAAATCCTTCCAGTCGCCATCGGTGAAGCCGGCGGCCAAGGCCTGCTCGGCCAGTTCGGCGACGCGCATCGCCAGGGGCAGGATGGCGCGGTGCTCGTGGGTCAGCATCATGACGATGCCGGTCTCGCCCTGCCGGGTGAATTCGGGAAACAGGTGGTTCTCCTCGAAGCCGAAATGCTTCTGCACCTCGGCCCTCAGCACCGTGGCCAGGCGCTCGAGCACCGGCCGGACCGATCCCGCCGCCGGAGCGCTGCGGTTGCGGCGCAGCAGATCCTCGAGGGCCTGCAAGGTCTCGACGGTGGCCATGTGGTCGGTGTGCAACAAGGAGGCGATCGTCGTCATCATGTGTGTCCTTGGCTGAAGGGAGGATTGTCCTGCAGATGGGCGCGGGTGCGGCAGCCCAGTTCGACGGCGAACGCCAGCAGCGCCAGCGCCCCGGCCAGTCCGCCGGCGGCTCCGGCCCGCACCATTGGCACCGACTGGATGATGATGCCCAGTGCCACCAGCAGCAGCGCCACGCCGTGCAGGACGGCATGCAGCAGCAGCGGCCGGTCGGCGGTCAGTTGCGACACCAGCGCCGGCTTGCCGCCCCGCGCCGAGGTGTGCATCGACACCAGGAACGGCATCACCCGCTGGAGGATGCCGGTGGCGAAGGTCAGCAGCCAGCCGAACACCATCAGGAATCCCCACAGGGGCGCCGTAATCGCCGGCTCCGCCCCCAGCGCCAGGGCGATGCCGACGGCGAGCCCAACGGGCAGCAGCACCCAGGCGGGGAACAGCAGGCGAAAGAATGATTCCAGCCGCTTGCGCATACGCGCCGCCAGCGCAGTCCGCAAAGCGGCGAAGTGCAGCCCCACCGCCCCCAGGCCCACCGCCCCGCCGGCCGCCGCCAACCAGCCCAGGCCGGCCAGGGCGCCGCATACCGCCAGCGCCAGCGCCAGCGCCGCCAGCAGGCCGGTGCGCTTGCCGACGGCATCGGGGATCGCCGGGCCGAGCACGAACATCGGCACCAGCACATAGGTGAAGCCCATCGCCAGGTTGCCCATGAAGCCATAGCCGGCGAGCACCGCGTGGGCGGCGGCGAAGGCGGTGTGGTCGGGCAGCCAGCCGGTGCGGAAGTCGACCGCCAGCAGCAGGCCGAGGACCGCCAGCCCCAGCAGCGAGGCCAGGGCCAGCCAAGCGTGGTGGCGGATGCCGGGAAAGCCGGTGGCGCCGATCAGGCAGCGGGCGATCAGCAAGCCGGCCAGCAGCAACCCGGCGACGGAAAGGCCCGCCCCGCCGTGCAGCGCCGGAACCCAGCCGGTCGCCAGTCCGGCGCACAGCAGCGCCACCCCGGGGACGTACAGCCACCAGGCCAGGCCGCAGGCCCAGGTCGGCCCCAGCGGGCGCTGGATCGCCACCGGCAGCAACTGGAAGGCGGCGCCGATGGCGATCATCGCCAGCACCCCCAGGGTGACCAGATGAAGGCCGGCCAGCACCGGGCCGAGGCCGCCCCGGAAACCCGGCACCGCATCGGCGCCGGCCAGCAGCATCGCCCAGGCGAGAGGATGGAAGACCATCGCCGCGGCGAAGAAGCGCATGGGCACCGGCAGCGGCAGCAGCCGGCTGTGCGCCCCCATCATGAAGCCGCCGGGCATCATCAGGGCGCGCGCTCCAGCCACAGGCGGACGTTGGCGAATTCCTCGGCCAGGCGCGCCACCCGCCAGCCCCGTTCCGCCAGTTCGGGCAGCAGGAAATGGGGCATGCGCTCGTGGTGGACGATCACCGCCCGCCCGCCATCAAGGCCGTCCAGCAGGCGGAGCACGGCCAGCATCGGCTGGGGCGGCGGCAGTTTGCGGACGTCGATGTGGATGCCGTCGTCCTCGTCCCAGGTGAAGGCGCCTTCCGGCATCACCACCACCTCCGCCTGGCGTTCCCAGTCGGCGGCGCCGTCGTGCAGGAAGAACACCCGCCAGTGGCCCTCGGCCAGCTTGCGGGCGTAGGAGGAAAAGCCCCGCCCCGCCAGGACCTTGCGCAACGGCGAGGGATTGAACGGGGCGTCGACCACCATCGCCTGACCGGCGCCGATGCCTTCGGCGTGCCCCATCACCAGGGTGAACGGGTCCTCGCCGCCGGCCAGGACCGGCCTGACGTCCAGCGGTTGGGTGTCCAGCGCCAGCGCCAGCCAGGCCGGCGGTCCGGTCGTCTTGTCCTTGATATCCATGGGTGCCTCCGTCATCCCGGCTGCCCGTCCGCCCGTGGCGACAGGCAAATGGGAGCGTAGACCATGACGAATAGCGCAAAGCCGGCACTCCAGGCCAGCCCCGACAGCCACAGCGCCGGCAGCGGATCGACCAGCGGACCGAACACCCGCACCCAGGCGGCGCCCCACACCAGGACATAGGCCGCCACGATCGGCCGCGCCGGCACCAGCGGGCGGCCGCCGTGGCCGAGGGCGGCGCGGCTCATCACCGCCAGCACCATGGTGCCGATGCAGCCCGCGCTCAGCCCGTGCAGAGCCTGTTCCGGCCGCAGCAGATCGGGGGCCAGCCCGGCCACCCCCATCAGCATCAGGCCGAGGGGCAGCCACAGGTAGCCCAGATGCAGCACCCAAAGCAGGGGAATCCGCCGCGCCCGCCATCCCTCCCAGCGGACCAGGCGGAGCAGGTGGAGCGGCGCCGCCGCCAGGCACGCCAGGCCGGCCCACGACGAGCCGGGCAGAACCGCTTCCAGCACGGCGACCGCCGCCAGCGAAGCGACCGCCAGCTTTTCCAGCAGCGGCGCGGCCCTGGGCTGCCAGGCGATGCCGGCCTGGCGCAGGGCGCTCTGGGTGAAGGCGGGGATGATCCGCCCGCCGATGACGCCGACCATCAGGATCAGCGCGAACAGCGCGAGGAACAGGCCGTTGCGGCCGCAATCGGCCAGCCCCCCCATCTCGGCCAGCACCAGCGCGTCGGCGCCGGTCAGCACCGCCAGGATGCCGAGGAACATGGTGTTGCGCCACTTGCCGGCACGCAGCAGCGGAACCGCCACCATCACCCCCAGCAGCGGCAGGAACGGCAGGTCGAGCGCCGCCGCCACCCATGGCGGCAACAGCCCGCCCAGGGCGAAGGCGAGGCGCGCCGCCAGCCACAGGGCGGCGAAGGCGCCCAGCCAGCGGCCCCTGGGGGTGGGGATTCCGGTCCACGACGGCACCGCGGTCAGCAGGAAGCCGGCCACCGCGGCGCCGCCGAAGCCGAACAGCATCTCGTGGCCGTGCCACAGATTGGCGCCGTAGGGCAGCCGCAGCGACAGGCCGCCGGCCACTTGGGCCAGCCAGACCGGCACCTGAAGCGCCGCCTGCGACCCAGCCAACAGGAAGAACGGGCGGAACCCGGCCCGCAAGAGCGGGATGCCGGCATCGGCGGAATTTGTCTGTTCAAGCTGGACGAGCATGGGGGCTCCCGGAAATGTCGCACCAATTAGGCACCGACGCGCCGGCCCCACATTGACGGCGATCAAGCGCCCGCGTCATGCCCAATGGCAACGGCCACCGCCCGTTCGTCCGTAATCGCGGCCGGGCCAATGGGCACCCGCTTGCCGCCTTGTGGCGGATCAATCCTGCCCCCCTTCCCCGGTATAGTTCCCCTATACGGGAGGAACAACGAATGACCGAAGGAAAATGGAACGCGCACCGGCGACCGGTGCCGATGACGCTGGAATTGATCGGGGTGCTGGAACTGCGGCGCACCGAGTTCGAACGCAAATTCGGCCGGCCGCCGCGACGGGGTGAGCCCCTGTTTTTCGATCCCGTCGCAGCGATCCCCCGCCGGCTGCCGCCGGAGGCGCTCGATACCGTCATGAACGAGGTGCTGGCGCTGGCGGGATTGTAGGGCGCCGACGCAAAGGGACGGGGTCGGCAGGCTTCCCGACCCCGAATCTTTCATGCCGATGACATGCCGAGATTATAAACACAGGGAAGCACATCCAAGAGTTTTATCCGGATTTTCCTTCGGCTTGCCTTCGGCGGCTTTCGTCCAACAACGTCATTCCACTGTGGAATTGACAAATGGTACGGTCTATATTCGTGGCGATAGGGAATGGTGGGGGGGCGAGATATCATGTTCAGCCGATACAGGATCGGGCAGAAGTTGGCTGCCGGCTTTGCGCTGATGGGATGCGTCATCGGCATGATGGTGCTGATCGGCGTCAGCACGAACCAAAAGGTCGCCGCGACTTTCGAAGACCAGAAGGTGCGCAACGGCAACGCCATGAAGGTCGAGAACAGCGCCAAGGCCATGGCCTTGGCGCGGGTCAAGGTTCTCTATGCGATGCTGCCCGACGCCACCGCCGATCAATGGCGGGAGGTCGATTCCGCCCTCGCCGCGCTTCAGGCCCTTCAGGCGGAAGTGATCCAATCGATCCGGGATCCGGCGCGAAAGGCCAAGGCTGAGGAAATCAGCGCCGCAACCCAGGAATACGCAAAGCTGATTTCCGCGATGAAAGCCTCGATAGAGGCGAACGACGGAAATGCGACAGTCATACGCGAGAAAGCGCGCGATACTGTGAAGCGCATTGACCTCGCCAGCGAAGCGCTTGGCGTGATGATAAAGGACGGCAGCGCAAAATCAATTCTAGAGTCGAAGAAGACATTATCGAATTTGGAAAATGTGCAGATAGCATTCGGCATTGTGACAATCATTCTATTTGCGGCATTGAGTGTTCTGATGACAAAGACCATCACCGTTCCGGTCCGCCGGATAACCGCGGTGATGTCGGATTTGGCGCAGGGAAACACCCAAGTCGAAATCGTCGATGACGGTCGCGGTGACGAAATCGGCGATATGGCCCGGGCAGTGCGGGTGTTCCGGGAGAGCGCGCTGGCCGTCGACCGCCTGACGCGGGAGCAGGAGCAGGCCAAGGCCGATGCCGAACGCGCCCGCCGCGCCGACATGATGGCGGTGGCCGACCGTTTCGAGGCCGACGTGTCGCAGGTCGCGTCGGAGGTCGGCGCCGCTTCGCATCAAATGGAAGCCTCGGCCCAGCGGATGACGGCATTGGCCCAGCAGGTTACCGGCCAGTCCAGTTCGGTGGCCTCGGCATCGGAACAGGCCGCCGCCAACGTGCAGACGGTCGCGGCCGCGACCGAGGAACTGTCCAGCTCGGTCGCCGAAATCGGCTCGCAGGTCGCGCGTTCCACCGCCATCGCCAAGGCGGCCGTGCAGGAAGCCACCGAAACCGACGCCATCGTCTGCGGCCTCGCCGAGGCAGCCGCCCGCATCGGCGAAATCGTCAACCTGATCAACGACATCGCGTCCCAGACCAACCTTCTGGCCCTGAACGCCACCATCGAGGCGGCGCGCGCCGGCGAGGCGGGAAAAGGCTTCGCCGTGGTCGCCAACGAGGTCAAGAACCTGGCCAACCAGACCACCCGCGCCACCGACGAGATCGCCCAGCAGATCGGGGCGGTGCAGGAGAAGACGCGCGAGGCGGCCGCAGCCATCCGCAACGTCACCGGAACCATCGGCCGCATCGACGAGATCTCGTCGGCCATCGCGGCGGCGGTGGAGCAGCAGGGCGCCGCCACCCTGGAAATCGCCCGCAACGTCGAACAGGCGGCGCGCGGCACCTCCGAGGTGTCCGGAACCATCGCCGAGGTAACCAACGCCGCCGTCGAAGCCGGCTCCGCCGCCCAGGGCGTGCTGGATGCCGCCCGCCTCCTCACCGGCAACGCAAGCCGGCTGGACGGCTCGGTGTCCGGCTTCCTCCGCGGCGTGCGGGCCACCTGAGGAGGTCACCGCACCCCGACGATCTCCCCGTGCCGCCGGCATGATTCCTCGGCCAGGGCGACGAACACCTCGGTGACGTCGTCGGGTTGGGCCAGCTTGTCCTGGTCCTCGCCGGGAAAGGCCTGGGCGCGCAAGCGGGTGGCGACCACGCCGGGATCGATCAGGTTGGCCCTGATCGGGGTGATCCGCCCGATTTCCGCCGCCCAGGTCAGCACCAAGGCCTCCAGGGCCGCCTTGCTGGCGGCATAGGCGCCCCAATACGGGAACGCGCCGCGCGCCTCGCCCGAGGTGACGAACATTGCGCGCCCGGAAGCCGACTGGCGCAGCAACGGGTCGAAGGCACGGACCAGGCGCCAGTTGGCGGTAACGTTGACGTCGAAGGCGCGCTGGAAATGCTTGGGTTCGTAATGGCCGACGGGCGCCAGGCCGCCGCCGATCTCGCCGGCCACCGCGGCCAGCACGTCGAGGCGGCCGAAGCGCTGGAACAGCGCCGCCGCCATCTCATCGATGCGGTCGAACTCGGTCAGGTCGAGCGGCGCAAGGATGGCCTTGCCGGCGCCGAACGCGGCGATCTCGTCGTCCAGTTCCTCCAGCGCGCCCTGGGTGCGGGCGACGCAGACCACTTCGGCGCCCTCGGCGGCGAAGCGCCTGGCCACCGCCCGGCCGATCCCGCGCGACGCGCCGGTGACCAGGGCGATCCGCCCGGCCAATCGTCGGCTCAAGCCGGTTCCTCGATCAGCAGCGACAGCTGCTTGGGGGCCGACCCCTCGACGTAATCGGTCGGATCGACCGGATAGTCGCCGGTGAAGCAGGCGTCGCAGAATTGCGGATGCTCGTTGTCGCGGGTCTGCTCGCCGACGGCGCGGTAGAGGCCATCGAGCGAGATGAAGGCCAGGGTGTCGACCCCGATCAGGCGGGCCATGCCGGCGACATCGTAGCGGGCCGCCAGCAGCTTCTCGCGCTCGGGGGTGTCGATGCCGAAATAGCAGGAGTGGGTGGTCGGCGGCGACGAGATGCGCATGTGCACCTCCTTGGCCCCGGCCTGGCGCACCATCTCGACGATCTTGCGCGAGGTGGTGCCGCGCACGATCGAGTCGTCGACCAGCACCACCCGCTTGCCCTTCAGGGTGCCGCGGTTGGCGTTGTGCTTCATGGTGACGCCGGCATGGCGGGTGCGGTCGGTCGGCTGGATGAAGGTGCGCCCGACATAGTGGTTGCGGATGATGCCCAGTTCGAAGGGGATGCCGGCCTCGGCGGCGAAGCCCAGCGCCGCCGGCACGCCGGAATCGGGCACCGGCACGATCACGTCGGCATCGACGCGGCTCTCGCGCGCCAGTTCGGCGCCGATGCGCTTGCGGACCTCGTAGACGCTGCTGCCCTCGGCGACCGAATCGGGGCGGGCGAAATAGATGAACTCGAAGATGCAGAAGCGCTTGCGCTTGGGGGCGAACGGCTTGATCGAGCGGATTCCGGCGCCGTCCAGCACGATGATTTCGCCCGGCTCGACGTCGCGCACCATCTCGGCGCCGATGATGTCGAAGGCGCAGGTCTCCGACGCCAGGCACCAGGCGCCGTCGAGGCGGCCCAGCACCAGCGGGCGGATCCCTAAGGGATCGCGCATGCCGATCACCGCGTCCTTGGTCAGCGCCACCAGCGAATAGGCGCCCTCGATCTGGCGCAGAGCGTCGATGATGCGGTCCTCGACGGTGGAATACAGGCTGATGGCGATCAGGTGGATGATCACCTCGGTATCGGTGGTCGACTGGAACAGGCAGCCGCGCCGCACCAGCTGCTGGCGCAGGCTGAGCGCATTGGTAAGGTTGCCGTTGTGGCCCAGCGCCAGGCCGCCGAAGGCCATCTCGGCGAACAGCGGCTGGACGTTCCTGAGAAAGGTGCCGCCGGTGGTGGAATAGCGCACGTGGCCCACCGCCTTGGGCCCCTTCAACGTGCGGATCACCGCCTCGTTGCCGAAATTGTCCTCGACGTGGCCGAGGCCGCGGTGGTTGTGGAAATGGGTGCCGTCATAGGCGACGATGCCGGCCGCCTCCTGGCCTCGGTGCTGCAGCGCGTGCAGGCCCAGCGCCACCAGGGCGGCGGCATCTGCATGGCCGCAGATCCCGAAAACCCCGCACTCCTCGTGCAAATGGTCGTCGTCAAAAGGATTGGTGGTGAGCATTTCGCCCTCGCCGCCGGGGATCATCGTTGGTTGCCTTGAAACAGCCGGTTCATTTCCTGACGCTGCGCCTTGTCGTAACCCCTGGCCCCCTTGCCGTCCTCGGCCGGCGCAAAGGCCGGCTTGGGCATCGGCATGGATTTCGCCAGATCCTCGCCGCGGCGGCTGTCCTCGTCGAGGTTGCCGGTGGCGGTACGTTCCTCGGCCTTCTTGGCGTCACGTCCGAAGCCTTCGGGCTTCAAAGCCTGCAGCAGGTGGTCGCCGCGTTCCATCCATGGCCGGGTCTTGGCGTTGGCCAGCCAGGCCGGCGGTTCCTCCGGCTCGATCGCCCATACCAATACCATATGGGCGAGGCAGACCACCACTGCACCCCGCGCCAGACCGAAAACAAATCCCAGGGACGAATCGACGCTGTTCAGCGCGCTGCGCTTGACCCGGTTGGCCACCGCCTTGGTGACCAGCGAGAAGATCAGCAGCGCCACCAGGAACAGCGCGCCCGCCGCCAGGGTGTCGGCCGCCCATTCGACCCCCACCTGCGAACGGAACCACGGCTGCACGTGGGCGAAGCCGGTGACGGCGACGAACACCGCGCCGACCCAGGCGGCAATGGACAGGACCTCGTGGACGAACCCGCGCATGAACGCCAATCCGGCCGATCCCAGCAAGATCACGGCCACGGCGCCGTCGACGAAGGTGAACATCAGGGCCCTCTCCGGAACAAGCCGACGACGTCCTGCACGTGGCCGACGGAGCGAATGGCGAGCGGTCCGCCCGCCGGAGTCTTTGCCTTGCGAAGGCTGGCCGGCACCATCGCCTGCGCGAAGCCCAACTTGGCGGCCTCCTTCAGCCGGTTGTCGGCCTGGGCGACGGCGCGCACCTCGCCCGACAGCCCGACCTCGCCGAACACCACCATGTCGGCGGGAACGGGAACGTCGCTGGCCGAGGACACCAGCGCCGCCGCCACCGCCAGGTCGGCGGCCGGCTCGGTGACGCGCAAGCCCCCGGCGACGTTCAAATAAACGTCATTTCCCGACAAAGCAAGTCCGCAGCGCGCATCCAGCACCGCCAACACCATGGACAAACGGGCGGAATCCCAGCCCACAACCGCCCGGCGCGGACTGGCCAGGGTCGACGGCGCCACCAGGGCCTGGATTTCCACCAGCATCGGCCGGGTGCCCTCCAGCCCGGCATAGACGCACGAGCCCGACACGTTGCCCCGCCGCTCGGCCAGGAACAGGGCCGAGGGATTGGCGACCTCGGCGAGGCCGCGATCGGTCATCTCGAACACCCCGATCTCGTCGGTGGCGCCGAAGCGGTTCTTGACCGCGCGCAGGATGCGGAACTGGTGGCCGCGGTCGCCCTCGAAATAGAGCACGGTGTCGACCATGTGCTCGAGCACCCGGGGGCCGGCGATCATGCCCTCCTTGGTGACGTGGCCGACCAGGAACAGGACGAAGCCGCGGCGCTTGGCCAGGCGGATCAGCTCGGCGGCGCAGGCCCGCACCTGGCCGACGGTGCCCGGCGCCGAATCGATGGTATCGGCATAGACGGTCTGGATCGAATCGATCACCACCACCCGGGCGTCGCCGCCGTCGAGGCTGGCGACGATGTCGCGCAGGCTGGTGGCCGCCGCCAGCGCCACCTTGGCCTTGGCCAGACCCAGGCGGGCGGCGCGCATGCGCACCTGGTCGACCGCCTCCTCGCCCGAGATGTAGGCGACCCCCGCCTCGGCCGACAGGCCGGCCGCGGCCTGCAGCAGCAGGGTCGACTTGCCGATGCCGGGGTCGCCGCCGACCAGCAGCGCCGAGCCCGCCACCAGCCCGCCCCCGCACACCCGGTCCAGTTCGGCGATGCCGGTGAGCATGCGCGGCAGCGGCCGGGCGGTCCCCTCCAGGCCGAAGAATTCGATCTTGCGTCCCGACTTGCCGGACAGGCCCTTGGGCACCTCGTCGCGCGGGATTTCCTCGATGATCGCGTTCCACTCGCCGCATGATTCGCACTTGCCGACCCAGCGCGTGGTGACGGCGCCGCATTGCTGACAGACGAAACGCGAGGATGGCTTGGCCACTGGCGGAGATTTCCCGGTCGGAAGACGCAATTAACCACGAAGGGACGCCGGCACGAAGGGAAAACGGCGTGGCAAAATTGCCCTGTCCGGCGATGCGGGACTGGGCCGCAGGCCTGGAGCGTCCCGCTCACCCTTATCCGCTGGGCGGGACCAATCGCAGATCCTCGACCTTGAACCCGAACCGTTCGGCCAGGGCCTCGGCCACGCGGCGGCGGTGGCATTTGGCGGGATCGGCCTCGAAGCACAGCAGGGCGCTGGCTTCCCGCCCGGCGATCTCGGCGGCGCGCTGGAGGTCCATGTCCGCCTCCGGCGTCTGCATGCGCGCCGCGAAGATCGCCCAGAACCCGGCATCGTCGCCGCGCCGCGCCGCCAGCCGGCCCTCCTTGGGCGTGCCGAGATTCTTCAGGTGGACGTAGCCGATGCCGGCCTCGGCCAGCGAGGCTGCCAGAACGCGCTTGGAAAACCCGGCGCGGCGCGACAGCGGCAGGTCGCGCACGTCGATCACCGTCTGGATCCCCGCCTGCTGCAGGACGGCCAGGAAGTCGGCGAAACCGGCCGCCTCGTAGCCGATGGTGCGGATTGTGGTTTCGCTCATGGCCGCTCCGATCGGGCTTGCGGGTCGTGGGCGACTAGGCTATCCCGTTCAACGAGAAGAATCACGGAAAGCCGATGACCGGGGACGAGCGCGCCAAGACTTTCGAGGCCAAGGTCGCCAGCCTGATCGCCGCCACCCGCCACCTCGACGTGGCGCGCATCCTGACGCTGCGGCAAATGACCATCGCCGACCCGGAAACCCGCCGCTGGGCCAGCGAGCATCAGCTCGGCGTGGTGTTCGACGTCATCCTGTCGAAAGCGCTGGAGCGCCTTGGCCGGCCCCGGCTCGAAGAGGCCCGCCGCCACGGCTTCGCCGATCTGCTGCCGCCCGGCCGCGATGCCGATCTGCGCCTGTTGGGCGACATCGCCGAACGGCTGCTCGGACCGAAGGAAGCCAGCGAGGCCGAGAACGCCCAAGCCAGCTTCGAAGCCCTGCTGACCCGCCGGCTGATGGCGGCGCCGCCCAAGGTTCCCCGGGTGGCATCGCAGGCCAGGGAGCCGCCGCCGCTGTTCGCCGCCCAGCTGGGCGCCGACTCCCTCAAACGCAAAGGGTTCCAGCCCAAGGACGCGCTGCCGTCGCCCGCTGCGCCCCCGATGGATCCCGACAAGCCGTTCGTCGACTTCCCCACCCTGTTCGACGACACCATCTGCGCCCATATCCGCCGCTCGCTCGGCCTCATCGTGGTCAGCCCCAGGCCGCCGGGTGAGCGCCTGCCGTTCCTGGTCGCCCCCGAATTCGCCGCGCTGTTCCAGGACGTGGTGCGCGGCTTCGTGCTGCCGGGGATGCGGGCGTCACGTCACGTGCAGACGCTGGCGGACAATTACAATTGGGCCGAGGTGGGCGGCGCCCAGTTGATCGAGATCATCCATTCCGGCGAGGTCAACAACCCCATCCTGCACTACTGGGATGCCCGCTGGAACGCCATGGTGCCGCAGAAGAAGGGCAAGCCCGCCCCGGCGGCGAACACGCCCTGGCAGATGTTCCGCGAGGACGCCACCTTCAGCAATTACGAGCCGCCGGGCGAGGACGACATCCACATCCTCCGGGACATCATCCGCATCGACGCCGACGCGCTGGCCCGCTGCTGGCGCGAGGTCGAGCAACTCTACCAGCAGGAATTCGCCCCCACCGGCCGCCAGGCCCAGGCGCGCGAAGGCGCCTTCCGCGACGGCCTGCTGAAATGGACATCGCGGCTGAACGACCATCTCGGCGAGTTCATGGCCATCAAGTCCTATTTCCTGCTTCCCCAGTGCGACCTCGAATTCCTCCGCCGCCTGGTCACCAATTTCGGCCGCGCCGAAAGCGAGCGGCGGCGCAACGCGCCCTTCCTGTGCCGGTTCCTGGAACGGCGGGGAGGGTAAGGAGATGGAGCGAGGCACTTCGTCATCAAAGCCGCCATCGACCTGATCTTCGACGGCGTGTGATCCCGGCCGGCCCTACCGCTCCTCCCGCCGCTTCCGCGCCTTGGTGGGAGAGCCGGGAGCGATGGTCAGCGCGACCGTGCGGGTGGCGCCGCCGCGCTCGACGGTCAGCGACACATTGCCGCCGACCGGGGTCAAACCGATGCGGTTGCGCAATTCGCTGGCGCTGCGCACCGGGGCGCCGTCGACCGCCACCACCACGTCGCCGCGCTCCAGCCCGGCCTTGGCCGCCGGCGAGCCGCGTTCGACCTCGACCACAGCCGCGCCTTGGGTGTTCCGCACGTCGAGCGCCGAGGCCAGTTCCGGCGTGATGTCCTGGATGGCGACGCCGATGCGGCCGCGGGCGACCGCGCCGTGCGCCACCAGCTGGTTCATCACCGCGCGCACCATGTTGATCGGCACGGCGAAGCCGATGCCGATGTTGCCGCCGCCGGGGGCGAGGATGGCGGTGTTGATGCCGATCAGCTCGCCCTTGAAGTTGACCAGGGCGCCGCCCGAATTGCCGGGGTTGATCGAGGCGTCGGTCTGGATGAAGTCCTCGTAGCCCTCGATCCCCAGCCCCGAGCGGCCAACGGCCGAGACGATGCCGCCGGTGACGGTCTGGCCCAGGCCGAAGGGATTGCCGATCGCCAGCACGTAGTCGCCGACCTCGACCCGGTCGCTGTCGCCCCACGGGACCTGCTGGAGGCCGCCGCCGTCGATCTTCAGCACGGCGACGTCGGTGGCGTCGTCGCGGCCGACCATCTTGGCGCGGAAGGTGCGGTTGTCCTTGGTCACCACCTCGATGCGGTCGGCGCCCTCGACCACGTGGTTGTTGGTGACGATATAGCCGTTGGCGGCGTCGACGATCACCCCCGAACCGGCGGCGACGGTCTCGCGCTTCATCGGCACGTTGTCGGGTATGTTGAAGAAGCGGCGGAAGAACGGATCGTGCAGCAGCGGGTTGTCCACCGACTGCGTCGTCCGGGTGGAGACGTTGACCACCGCCGGGGTCACCTGCCGCACCAGCGGCGCCACCGAGGTCGTCGTGGTCGCCGGCAGTTCCGCCGCCGCCGGCAGGATGCCGGCGAGGCCGAGGAACACGGCGACGGCGAGGGACGTGCGGAAATTCATGGCCTGGGGTCTCCTTTGCATCACCACGCCGGCCAGCCGCGGCGGGGCGGAACCACGGCGCGCAATCCGGCCGGGTCGACCCGCGGCCATTCGTGCCAGGACGTCCGCGGCGCCAGTTCTGCCAGCCGCGCCTGGCGCTCGGCGGTGGTGGGATGGGTGCGGATCAACGCCAGCCACACCGGCGCCCGCCACAGCCGCTCCCAGCCGCCGCCCTGGATCCGCTCGATATTCTCCAGCGCCGCCGAGCCCGCCGGCTGCACCAGCAGCAGCAAGCCGGTGCCGGCCATCGCCCAGACGATCCCCTCCCCGCCGGCCACCAGCCAGCCGACCACCGCCATCCAGCCGGCGATGGCGGCCAGGATCAGCGCCGATTGCAGGGCATTGCGGCGGCGGTGGCGGACGAGGACGGCGGGATCCAGGGCGGGCATGGACGGCATCCTCACATCCCGGCGCGCGGGTCGTAATGGTGGCGGCGGCCCCAATCCTTGACGAACGCCGCCAGTTCCTCGTCGATACGTTCGGGCAGCACCAGCTGGAGGGTGACGTAGAGGTCGCCGCGGCCCGCCACGCCCTTGCCCTTGAGACGCAGCACCTTGCCGGAGTTGGCGCCGGCGGTGACGGACACCGACACCCGGCCGCTGGGGGTCGGCACGGTGACGCGGCCCCCGGCCACCGCCTCCACCAGGGTGATGGGGACGTCGATGTGGATATCGTCGCGCTCGCGGCGGAACAGCTTGTGCGGCGCCACCCGAATCTCCAGCAGCAGATCGCCTCGTCCCCCCTCGCCCTGGCCCTTGAGCCGGAGCGTCTGGCCGTCCTCGACCCCCGCCGGGATGGCGACGTCGAGGCTGCGTCCCCCGGCCAGGGCGATGCGGCGCTTGGCGCCGTTGACCGCGTCGAGGAAATCCACCTGCACCCTCGCGTGGATGTCGTGGCCGCCGGGCCGCGCCGCCTCGCCGCCGAAGACCTGCGAGAACAGGTCGCCGACGTCCTCGCCGCCGCCGAACGAGAAGCGGAAGCCGCCGCCCGGCCCGGCCGCGTGCTGCCAGCCGCCGCCCGGCCCGGATTGGGCATGCGCGTGGGCGAAGGTCTCGTGGCCTTCGGCGTCGATCTCGCCGCGGTCGAAGCGACCGCGCTTGGCCGCATCGGACAGCAGGTCGTAGGCGGCATTGACGTCCTTGAACTTGGACTCGGCCGCCTGGTTCCCGGGGTTGAGATCGGGGTGATACTGCTTGGCCAACTTGCGGAAAGCCTTGCGGATCTCCGCCTCGCCGGCATTCGGCTTGACGCCGAGGACTTCATAAGGATTGCGCATCGGATTCACGCCACTGTCGCCTGCACCTAGATGGTGCCGATCGTGGCCCACGGCACGGGAGTCCCCCGGCTGCGCCGGCCCGCCCCAAATGGCGTCCACCGACGACGGTTTCGTCGCCACGCCCTCGACCGAGCAACATGGCAGCCGCAAACCCCGCGCCCGCCCGAGCGGCACGCGACCGGAGCAAAAACCCCGGCATCATTAGATCTAAGGGGCGCTTCGCGGGCGTCAACCACCCGGGCGATTCGGCAATGTCGGACCGGCCGGAGCGCACGACCCTAAACATCAGCCATATACGAATAGAGCAGAATCATATACTTTTGGATGGGTCTTCGAGGCGGAGCAACCGATGGGCAGCCAAAGGAATGGGATCGGGCTTTCGCTCATCTGGCTGGTCCTTGTGGGCATCCTGCCGATCGTCGCCTTCTCGGGCGGCATGGTATGGCTGCTGGCCGATCGCCTGAAGGCCGCGTCGCAAGCCGAACTCGCCGGCACGAGCCGGGCGCTGCAAGTCGCGGTCGACCGCCTGCTGCTCGACAACCTCGGGATCCTGGCGACCCTCACCACCGACGTCAGCCTCGATACCGACGACATCGCCGCATTTCAACAGCGGGCGCAGCGGGTAATCGAGATCAATCCCCCGTGGCGCAGCATTTCACTGCTCGACCCACATTCCCACGCCTTCGTCGCCAGCACCGCGCAACTCGTTTCGCCGGCGCCGCGAACCTCGGCCCCGGACGTCGCCGACAAGGTGGTGGCGACCCGCCAGCCCCAGGTGGTCGGCGTCATCGCGTCGGGAATGGTGATCGGCGAGCCGCTGATTCTGATCATGGCGCCGGTGATCCGCGGCGGCGAGGTTCGCTTCGTCGCGACCGCCGCCCTGAAGCCGACCGCCTTGAACGACATCTTCGTCCAGCAGGGGCTGCCGCCGAACTGGACCGGCGCCGTGCTCGATTCGAGGCTGCGGCTGGCCGGCCGTTCGCGCAATCCCGAGCAGTTCGTCGGCCGCACAGCGCCGCCCTCGCTGGCAGCACACGTCGGCGCCGCCGAGCGGGGCGTCTTCGAGGCGATCGACCAGGATGGCGACAAGGCCGAAACCGTGTTCAGCCGCTCGCCCCTCACCGGCTGGTCGGTGGTCATCGACATCCCGGCCGCCGAGGTCGATGGGCCGATCATGCGCATCGGGTCGGTGGTGGCGACGGCCGGAGCGGCATTGGTGACTCTGGCCCTGGTCCTGGCCGGCATCGTCGGTCGCGCCATCGTCGCCCGCCGGCAGGCCCACGAGTGTGCGATCGAGGAGCGCGAAAATCACTATCGCCGCCTGTTCACCGAGGCCAACGCGGTGATGATGCTGCTGGATCCCGACGATGGCGCCATCGTGGACGCCAATGCCGCGGCCTCCGAATTCTACGGCTACGGCATCGCGCGGCTGAAGGGCATGCGCATCACCGACATCACCCTCATGAACGCCGAGGAGATCGCCCGGGTGATTGCGGCGGTCCACGACAACGGCAATACCAATTTCACCTCGCGCCATCGACTGGCCGGCGGTGAAATCCGCGATGTCGACGTCAACGTGGCGCCGCTCGACGTCGCCGGCAGATCCCTCCTGCTGCCGATCGTCCACGATGTTACCGACCGGACGAGGGCGGAAGGCCTGCTCGCCCGGGAGGCCGCCCGTTACCAGTACCTGCTCAAGACCGCCAGCGACGGCATCCATGTGATGGACGTGGACGGCGCCCTGATCGAGGCGAGCGATTCGTTCTGGCGCATGCTGGGATACGGCCCCGACCGCAGACCATCCCTGAATGTCGCGGATTGGGACACCATGATCGCCCCCGGTCAACTCCAGGACAGGGTACGCGCGCTGACTGCGGCGCCGCTGATCTTCGACACCAGGCACCGGCGCGCCGACGGCAGCCTGTTCGACGTGGAAGTCAGCTGCCACGGCGTCGAACTGGATGGACTGCGCTATCTGTACGCCTCCGCCCGCGACATCACCGAGCGCAAGCGCCTGGAGCAACGCCTCCGGCAATCCGAGGAGCGTTTCCGCAGCCTGGTCGAGAGCACCACCGACTGGGTGTGGGAAACCGATTCCGAACACCGCTTCAGCTGGCTGTCGGCATCGGCCGACGAAGTCATCGGCCTGCCCGCCGCCGCGTACTTCGGCAGGCGCCGCTGGGACCTGGCCGCGGATGGGCCCGACGTCGACGCCGCGTTGTGGCGGGCGCATAGGGAGGACATCGATGCCCGTCGAAGCTTCCGCGATTTCCGCTATTGGATCCGCACCGGCGACGGAAAGGCCAAATGGATCACCACCAGCGGCTCTCCCCAATTCGATGAGGACGGCGATTTCCTCGGCTATCGCGGCAGCGGGTCGGACATCACCTCGAAGGCGGCAGCCGCGCTCCGCCTGAAGATGCTGTCCACCGTGGTCGAGCAGTCGCCGGTATCGGTGGTCATCACCGACACCGGCGGCACTATCGAATACGTCAATTCCCATTTCACCGTCGCCAGCGGCTACCAGGCCGACGAGGCGATCGGCCACAACGCGCGCCTCCTGGCGTCCGGCGAAACCCCGCCCGAGGTCTACCGGGATATGTGGACGACGATCAAGACCGGGCGGCGATGGGCAGGCGAGCTGCGGAACCGGCGCAAGAATGGCGAACTGTACTGGGAGATGGTCGTCATCGCACCGGTGCTGAACGACCACGGCGGGGTGACCCATTACGTCGCCATCAAGGAGGACGTCTCCGAGCGGCACAGCCTGCAGGAGAGGCTCCGCCAGACCAACGCCGAACTCGAGCAATTCGCCTATGTCGCCTCGCATGACCTGCGCCAGCCCCTGCGCATGGTCAGCAGCTACCTGACCCTGATCGAGCGGCGCCTGGGGCCGCGTCTGGAAGGCGACATCAAGGAGTTCCTGGGCTTCGCCGTCGACGGCGCCAAGCGGATGGACAGCCTGATTCTCGGCCTGCTGGAATATTCCCGCACCGGCCGGGGCGCCGAAACGGTGCCGGTGCCGCTGGCCGAGGCCGTCGCGGACGCCCTGGTCAACCTGACCGTGGCCATCGGCGAATCGGAGGCCGAGATCGTCGTCGCCGACGGCCTGCCCATCGTGACCGGCGATGCGACGGAACTGACCCGCCTGTTCCAGAACCTGATCGGCAACGCCGTCAAGTACCGGGCGCCCGAACGCCGGCCGCGGGTCGAGATCGGCTGGCGTCGTCAGGGGCACGAATGGCTGGTCTCGGTCGCGGACAACGGCATCGGCATCGCCCCCGACGACCATGAGCGGGCCTTCGCCATCTTCCAGCGGATGGTCCCGCCGGGATCCTGCGAGGGAGCCGGCATCGGCCTGGCCGTGTGCCGCAAGATCCTCGACCACCATGGCGGCCGCATCTGGATCGAATCGCGACTGGGCGAAGGCAGCACGTTCCTGATGGCCTTCCCGGCCAAGGAGCCGTGATTGTGCCGCTCCACATTTGCGTTAACATGCCGATGTTCACAAACCTTGCCTGTCGCGGAGGACCGTTTGCGGCGCGCCCTCTTTATGCTCTTCGTCGTTATTTTCCTTGTGTCGTCGCTCAGCGGCGACGTCGGGCCGAACCCGCTGCTTGTGTTCTATGATGTCGCCGAGGTCAGCTGGGACCGGGTCGACGAAGACCTTTACATTGCCATCCGCGAACTCCCGCCTTCGGTGACGACCTTGGGTGTCGTCGAGAATTTGGGCGGCGACCCCGATTGGGCTCTTAAGATCGGGGAAATCCTGCAGCAGCGGCGAATGACGGTGCGGGTGGGAATCGAGTGTTCGTCGGCCTGTATCGGCATGATCTTGGGCGCTCCGGTCCGCATCGCCGAAGAGGACGCCCGTTTCTGGATTCATGCCGTTCAGGCGCCGGACGCGGACCCGCAGACGCTCGCCGAATGGCGCGCCTACGTCGCCTGGAGGGTGGTCAAGTGGGGGATGTCCCGCGAATTCGCCGAAAAGTACCTCGTGCGGGACTCGGGGGACAAGTGGTTGACCGCCAGGGACGCCCTGGCGGTCGGCATCCTGACCGATGTGATCAGCGTCGGTCGCTCGGGTAGAGCTGACGCCCCCTGAACCGATCGACGGGGAGCCGCAGATTAGCCCGGATCGGCCGCCGGCGCGAGGGCGAGGGCGACCCGGAACACCGTTCCCCTGCCCGGCCGCGAGGCGACCGAAACCCGATGGCCGAGCATCAGTGCCAATTTGCGCACGATCGACAGGCCGAGGCCGAGCCCCTCGTTGCGGTCCCGGGCCGCATTGCCGAGTTGGAAGAACTCCTCCCAAATGCGCTCCAGCTGGTCGGCCGGGATGCCTTCGCCGCTGTCCCACACCTCGATGACGGCCTCGCCGCCGCGGCGCCGGCAGCCGATCAGCACGCCGCCTCGGGCGGTATAGCGAATGGCGTTGGTTATCAGGTTGCGAAGGATGCGCTCCAGCGCCTGGATGTCGCTGACCACCGTCAGCGTGGTCGGCCGCATTACCAGCTTCAGGCCCTTCGCGTCGGCCAGGGGACCGGTTTCCTTCGCCAGGCGATCCAGCAGGCCGTCCAGTCGCACCGGCCCCAGGGTGAACTCGATGGTGCCGGCTTCGATGCGGGCGACGTCGAGCAGGGAATGCAGCAGCCCCTCGGCACCGTCCAGCGCCCGCCGCGCCCCCTCCACCGCCCGCCCGAAAACGCCGGTGGGCTGGCTTTCCGCCAGCACGTCCACGTAGAGGCGCAAGGCTTGCAGCGGCTGGCGCAGGTCGTGGCTGGCCGAGGCGAAGAAGTGCGCCTTGGCCTCGCCGGCTCTTTCGGCGGCGCGGCGGGCTTCCACCTCGGCGGTGATGCTGGTGAGACTGGCGGCGACATGGTCCCCAACCTTGACCGCCCGAATGCGAAACCATCCGGCAAGCCTGCCGTCGTCGTATTGGGTGTCGAATTGGGCGGCTTCGCCGGTGGCGGCGACCCGCCCCAGCCTGTCGATGATTCCGTCCGGCTGGGCGGTGACCGGGAACAGCTCGGCCAGCGACCGCGATGCCAGGTCGTCCGCTTTCGCCGCGGCATAGGCCAAGGTCACCGGGTTGGCGCACAGCACCCGGAAATCGACGGGCCGCCCGGCGACGTCGCCGACGGGATCGAGGATGAGGAAGCCTTCCATCGCCGCCTCCTGGGCGGCGCGGAAGCGGGATTCGCTCAGGCGGATCTTGGCCTCGGCCGATTTCGCCGCGATCGCGGCCTCAATCCGCGCCTTCTCGGCGAACGCGCGCCAGCGCCAGGCCTGCAGCGTCAGCCCGATCAGCAGGGCCGCGGTCAGGCCGGCCATCAGGCCGCTCACCGCCAGCTGGTGGCGCCAGCCCGCGAGCATCGACCGGACGCCGAGGCCGACGACCGCGACCACCGGATAGCCGCGCAGGCGTTTGAAGGCATAGAGTCGCTCGACGCCGTCATCGGCCGAGACATCATGGAAGGTGCCCTCGTCCGCCGCCGCCAAAGCCTGCATCACCGTCGACCGGAACTCGTACACCATGGGGCGGACGCCCTTGGGCTGGTGGATCAGCTGGGTGCCGTCGACGCGGACGAGGAAGGCGGCCGATTCCGCTTCGGGAGTCAAATCGGCCATGAACCGCCGCACCTCTTCGACCACGGCGGAAACCAGGATGATTCCATTGAATTGGTCACGCGGCGACAGCCGGCGCGCCAAGTAGACCATTTCGACATCGACCAGCTTGCCGTGGTGGGGGGCGGTGAGGAAGGTGACGTCGCCGTTGCGCAAGGCCTGGAAGTAGTCGCGGTCGTCGACCCGCACCGGCGGCACGGGAAAGAACTGACTGCTGGCCCCCTGGTCGCCATCGGGACCGAATATCCACAGCCGGCCCAGCTGCGGATAGTGGTCCTCGACATTCTTCATCAGTTGATGCAGCGATGGCGACCGCCGGATTTCGTCGATCGACAGTCCGCGCGCAGCAATATCGATCAGGTCGATCACCAATTCTTGCGTCTGGAACAAATTGTGCGCGTGCTCGCAAAGATGATCGGCGCGGTGCAATACGCTTTCCCGCGCGGACTCCAATGCAACGTTGTAGGCGTCCCACGAAAATCCCACCCAACTGATTGCAGGGAGCAATACCGCCGCGATAAGAAGGCTGGGCAGAACGCGTAATCTCGCTTGTTTCATTGCCGCGATTCAAAGATCCGGGACAGCTATGGCCCCGATTACCACGGCGTTATGACCGATACAATTCGACCGGATTATTTATCGCATATGGCGAAAGCAATATTTCACGGCCAAAAGCCAAGAAAACCGGCACGCCGCAACCGATTGTCAGAACATTTCGATGTCGTCGTCCGATGCCGATGCCGTCTCCGCGCCGCGAAACACCGCCTCGTCCCCGGCCATGCCGCCGAGATGGGCGTGAACCTCGGCATCGGGGACGGTGCGAACGATGAACTTGGCCAGATCCAGCAGATAGCTGTTGGAGGACAGGACGGTCGAAATCCGCTCTTCCGTATGGCGTGATTTTCCGAGCACGACGATGAACATGACGCTCTCCCTTTTTAGAAATTATACGGCGCCAGCGACAGCAGGGAGAACGCGCAAATATTACGCGGAAGCCATGCGCCGCAGGTATAGTTTGCAATTTTATTTAATTACGGACGATTTTGCAGGGAACCGTCCGGACCCCGGGACATCGGCACGGCATGGCGGCATGCGTGAACCGGCCGCGCCACCCCGCCGCAAATATGGTAGAAAGCCCCCCGGACAGCGAGGGAGAGGCCAGATGCCAGACGACGCAAACGCCCGCAATTCCGGCACCGGGGTGCGGCCGCGCCACAAGATCCGGTTCGTCAGCGCCACCAGTTTGTTCGATGGGCACGACGCCTCGATCAACATCATCCGCCGGCTGCTGCAGCAGGCCGGAATCGAGGTCGTCCATCTCGGCCACAACCGGTCGGTCGACGAAATCGTCACCGCCGCAATCCACGAGGACGCCAACGGCATCGCCGTCAGTTCCTACCAAGGCGGCCACCTGGAATTCTTCAAGTACATGGTCGACCTGCTGCGCCGCCGCGGCGCCGGGCACATCCAGGTGTTCGGCGGCGGCGGCGGCGTCATCGTGCCGCCCGAGATCCGCGAGCTGGAGGCCTACGGCGTCACCCGCATCTATGCGCCCGAGGACGGCCAGCGCATGGGTCTGGAAGGAATGATCGCCGACGTGGTCGCGCGCACCGACCGCGACCTGGCGTCCGACCAGCCGACCGGCCTCGAGGGGCTGGAGGCGCCCGAGCGGCGGGTGCTGGCCCGCCTGATCAGCGGGATCGAGAACGACACCCTGGCCCCCGGCCTGGCCGGCGCGATCGAACGCCTGGCGGCCGCCCGCGCCGTGCCGGTGGTCGGCATCACCGGCACCGGCGGCGCCGGCAAGTCGTCGCTCACCGATGAACTGATCCGCCGCTTCCGCCAGGACCGGCCGGATCTGGCGATCGCGGTAATTGCCGTTGACCCCTCGAAGCGCAAGACCGGCGGCGCCCTGCTGGGCGACCGCATCCGCATGAACGCGGTCGACGGACCGGTCTACATGCGCTCGCTGGCCACCCGCGCCGCAGCGGCCGAGATCCCCGCCCAGGTGCCGGCCATCCTCGGCCTGTGCAAGGCCGCCGGCTTCGGCCTGGTCATCCTCGAGACTCCCGGCATCGGCCAGGCCGACGCGGCGGTGGCCGACGTCGCCGACGTGGCGCTTTACGTGATGACCCCGGAATTCGGCGCCGCCAGCCAGCTGGAAAAGATCGAGATGCTCGATCACGCCGACCTGGTGGCGATCAACAAGTTCGACCGCAAGGGCGGCGAGGACGCGCTCCGCGACGTCCGCAAGCAGCTCCAGCGCAACCGCAAGGCCTTCACGGCGGCGCCCGAGTCGCTGCCGGTGTTCGGCACCATCGCGTCCCGCTTCAACGACGACGGGGTGACCGCCCTCTACCACGGGCTGCTGGCGGCAATCGCCGGCAAGGGCTTCGCCTGGCCGGCCTCGGCCCTGCCGGTGCCGGCCGGCAAGGCATCCTCGGCGGGGACCGCGATCGTGCCGCCGGCGCGCGCCCGCTATCTGGCCGAGATCGCCGACACGGTGCGCGCCTACCACACCGCCTCGGCCGAGCAGGCTCGCCTGGCCGCCGAGGCGCAGTCCCTGGCCGAAGCCGCCCGCATGCTGGCCGAATGCGGCAAGCCCGCCGACGACGCCCGCGCCCTGGCGGCCGAACGCCAGGCCCGCCTCGATCCGCGCGCCCACCGGCTGCTGGACCAATGGCCGCAGGTCAAGGACAGCTATTCCGGCGACGAATACGCGGTGCGCATCCGCGAGCGCGAGGTGCGCACCCCCCTGGTTTCGGCCAGCCTGGCCGGCACCAAGATCCGCCGGGTCGAATTGCCGCGCTGGCGGGGCCACGGCGATCTGCTGCGCTGGCTGCTGGCCGAGAACCTGCCGGGCAGCTTCCCCTATACCGCCGGAGTCTTCGCCTTCAAGCGCGACAACGAGGACCCCACCCGCATGTTCGCCGGCGAGGGCGACGCCTTCCGCACCAACGCCCGCTTCAAGCTGCTGGCCAAGGACGCCAAGGCGACGCGGCTGTCCACGGCCTTCGATTCGGTCACCCTGTACGGCTGCGATCCCGACGAACGGCCCGACATCTACGGCAAGGTGGGCAATTCCGGGGTGTCGATCGCCACCCTCGACGATCTCGAGGTGCTGTATTCCGGCTTCGACCTGTGCGCCCCGTCGACCTCGGTGTCGATGACCATCAACGGCCCGGCGGCGGTGGTTCTGGCGATGTTCTTCAACGCCGCGATCGACCAGCAGCAGGCGGCCTTCCGCGCCGAAAACGGCCGCGACCCCACCGACGACGAGGCCGAGAAGATCCGCGAATGGGTGCTCGAAACGGTGCGAGGCACGGTCCAGGCCGACATCCTCAAGGAGGACCAGGGCCAGAATACCTGCATCTTCTCCACCGACTTCGCCTTGAAGCTGATGGCCGACGTGCAGGAATGGTTCATTCACAACCGCGTCCGCAATTTCTATTCGGTGTCGATCTCGGGCTACCACATCGCCGAGGCGGGGGCCAATCCGATCTCGCAGCTGGCCTTCACCCTGGCCAACGGCTTCACCTACGTCGAATCCTATCTGGCCCGCGGGCTGGCCATCGACGACTTCGCGCCCAACCTGTCGTTCTTCTTCTCCAACGGCATGGACCCCGAATACGCGGTGATCGGCCGGGTGGCGCGGCGCATCTGGGCGGTGGCGATGCGCCACAAATACGGCGCCAATGAACGCTCGCAGAAGCTGAAGTACCACATCCAGACGTCGGGGCGCTCGCTGCACGCCCAGGAGATCGACTTCAACGACATCCGCACCACGCTGCAGGCGCTGATCGCCGTCTACGACAACTGCAACAGCCTGCACACCAACGCCCATGACGAGGCCTACACCACCCCCACCGCGGAATCGGTGCGCCGCGCCATGGCGATCCAGATGATCATCAACCGCGAATGGGGCGTGGCCAAGAACGAGAACCCCAACCAGGGCTCGTTCCTGGTCGAGGCGCTGACCGACCTGGTGGAAGAAGCGGTGCTGGCCGAATTCGACCGCATGGCCGAACGCGGCGGCGTGCTGGGGGCGATGGAGACCGGCTATCAGCGCGGCCGCATCCAGGACGAATCGCTGGTCTACGAGCACATGAAGCACGACGGCAGCTATCCCATCGTCGGCGTCAACACCTTCCTCAACCCCGACCCGCCGGCCGAGCCGCAAATCCGCCTGCAGCGCTCGAGCGAGGAGGAGAAGCAAAGCCAGATCACCCGCCTGCGCGACTTCCAGCGGCGCAACGCCGCCGCCGTCCCGGCGATGCTGGCGCGCCTGAAGCAGGCGGCGCGCGACAACGACAACCTGTTCGCGGTGCTGATGGAGGCGGTGCGCTGCTGCTCGCTCGGCCAGATCACCGCGGCGCTCTACGAGGTGGGGGGACAGTACCGGCGGAACATGTAACGGAAACGGCAGCGGAATGTCCGACCACGACGCCCTTTACCACGGCCTGTTCAGCCATCCCGGCATGGTGGCCCAATTGCTGCGCGAGTTCGTGGCCGAGCCTTGGCTGGACGACCTGCTCGTGGATTCGATGGAGCGGGTCAACGCCAAGTTCCACGGCGCGGACGGCGACCGCCGCGACGGCGATGTGATCTGGCGCATCCCGGTGCGGGGCGGCGGCGACGCCTACCTGCTGCTGCTGCTGGAATTCCAGTCCACCCCCGATCGCTGGATGGCGCTGCGGGTGATGGTCTATGTCGGCCTGTTGTGGCAGCACCTGGTGAAGGAAAGGCGCCTGCCCGCCGGCGGGTGCCTGCCGCCGGTGCTGCCCATCGTCGTCTACAACGGCGATCCCCGCTGGGTCATGCCGACATCCTTACGCGACCTGATCGGCTTGCCGGGGGAGTCGCCGTTCTGGCAGTGGCAACCGGAAATGCGCTACCATATTCTCGACGAGGGTGCGTTCGCCGAAGCCGATCTTGCCGCCCGCGATTCCCTGGCGGCGTTGCTGTTCCGGCTGGAACACTGCCGCCAACCGGATCAGGTGGTCGCCCTGGTGGATGCGGTCATCGACTGGTTCCGGCAGCATCCGGGTTTCGAAGCGCTGAAGCCGATGTTCTCGTCATTGGCGTGGCGCCTGGTGGAACTGGAAGACGGCGCCGCCCCTGGCGTAAAGGTATCGGAGAATCTGTCGGAGGTGAGGACCATGCTGGCAACGCGGGCCGCCGAATGGAAGCAGCAGTGGAAGGAAGAAGGGCTGCGCGAAGGGCGCCAGGAAGGACGTCAGGAAGGGCGTCAGGAAGGGCGTCAGGAAGGGCGTCAGGAAGGGCGTCAGGAAGGGCGTCAGGAAGGGCGTCAGGAAGGGCGTCAGGAAGGCGAGGCTGCGATTCTGCTGCGTCTGCTCGAGCGCCGGTTCGGCGTGCTGCCCGGCTGGGTGAAGGACCGCATCGCCGCCGCCGAAACCGGGACCCTGGAGGAGTGGAGCCTCCGCATCCTCGATGCCAAGAGCATCGACGAAGTGGTGCATTAGGACGTGACCCTCACCCCGGCATTCCCCGCCTCGCCGCCCTTGCGGCGAATTGCGGCGGCACGGTCCCGGCCTTGAGGTAATCGGTCATCGCCTCGGCGGTCATCGGGCGCGAGAATAAGAAGCCCTGGACCCGGTCGCTGCCGAAATCGGCGAGGAAACCGAATTGTTCCTCGGTCTCGATCCCCGACGCCACAATCGACATGTGCAGGCCACGGGCGACTGCGGCGATGGCGGTGACGATCTCGGCATCGTCGGTGCTGGTGGCGACGTTGCGCACGAACGACTGGGCGATCTTCAGGGCGTTGGCCGGCAGCCGGCGCAGCAGGCTGAACGACGAATAGCCGGCGCCGAACTCGTCGACCGCGATGTTCACCCCCATGGCGACGAAGCGCGCGAACAACCCGCCGGGCTCGGCCCCGCGGTCGGCTAGGCTGCCCTCGGGAATTTCCAGCACCAGGCGGTCTGGCGCCACGCGGCTGGCCTCCAGGGCGCTGGCCACCGTCTCGACGATGTCGGCCTGGCGCAGTTGGCGGGCGGAAACGTTGACATCGATCTGCAGGGTTGGGAACCCCATCTCGTGCCAGGCCCTGGCCTGCCGGCAGGCGGTGTCGAGCACCCATTGGCCGATCGGCAGCATCAGCCCGATTTCCTCCGCCACCGGCAGGAACTGGGTCGGCACCACCATCCCCACCTCGGGATGGCGCCAGCGCAGCAGAGCCTCGACCGCCACCACCCGGCCGGTGGCGGCTTCGAACACCGGCTGGTAGAACAGGCGGAATTCGTGGCGATCGAGGGCGCCGCGCAGCGCCTCCTCCAGCACCAGGCGCTCGAAGGCCTGGGCGTTGACCGCCTCGGAGTGGAACTGGCAGCCGTTGCGGCCCAAATGCTTGGCCCGGTACATGGCTGCGTCGGCCAGCTTGATCAGGGTCTCGGCGTCGCCGGCGTCGGCCGGATAGACCGCGACGCCGACCGACGAGCTGATGCTCGCGGTCGCCCCGTTGAGGTCGAAGGGCTCGCCCAGCATCCGCACGATCTTGTGGGCGACGATGGCGGCGTCGCGCGGATCCTGGATTTCCTCCAGCAGGACGGTGAACTCGTCGCCCGCCAGCCGCGCCACCGTATCGCCCAGGCGGATCGAGCTGGACAGGCGCTCGGCCACCTGCTGCAGCAGCATGTCGCCGGCAAGGTGACCCTGGGTGTCGTTGACCTGCTTGAAATGGTCGAGGTCGATGAACAGCAGGGCCACCACGTCCTGGTTGCGCTGCGCCCGCGCCAGGGCTCGCGACAGGCGCTCGTGGAACAGGGTGCGATTGGGCAGCCGCGTCAGCGGATCGTGGTTGGCGGCATAGGACAGGCGCTCCTCGACCTGCTTGCGCGAGGTGATGTCGCTGATCACGGCGACGTAATTGGTGACGCCGCCATCCGGATTGCGGACCACCGCGATGCTCTGCCAGCCTACGAACATCTCGCCGGTCTGGCGCCGGTCCCAGATTTCCCCCTGCCACCGGCCGGCGGTTTCCAGCGCCTGCCACATGCGGCTGTAGAAATCGGCGCCGTGGCGGCCCGACGACAGCACCCGGGGAGTCTGGCCCAGGACCTCGTCGGGCTGGTAGCCGGTGATCGCGGTGAAGGCCCGGTTGACATGAATGATGCGGCAGTCGGAATCGGTGATGAACAGGCCGTCGCCGGTGTTTTCGAACACCGTCGCCGCCATCCGCAGATGGTCCTCGAGGCGCTTGCGTTCGGTGACGTCCTCGACCACCCCGACGGCGTAGCGGAGGTCGCTGGTGGCCTCGTCGCGCACCGCGGTGACGGTGATCCGCCCCCACACCACCCGGCCATCCTTGGCGACGTAGCGCTTTTCCGCCTGATAGCTGTCTCGGACGCCTTCCACCAATTCGCGGAAGGCGCCGGTGCTCTTGGCCGCGTCCTCGGGAAAGGTGACGTCCTCGAAATGGATGCCCTTGAGTTCGGCCTCGGAATAGCCGAGCATCCCCGCGAAAGCCCGGTTGGCCTCGACGTAGCGGCCCTCGCGGCTGAGGAGGATGACGCCGACCCCGGCATTGGCGAACACCGCGCGGAATTGCGCCTCGCTGGTACGCAGCTCCTGATCGACCCGAGCCCGCTCGATGGCGTAGCGGATCGACCGGCGGACGGCATCGCCGTCGCTGACGCCCTTGACCAGGTAGTCCTGGGCGCCCTGGCGCAGTGAATCCAGCGCCAACGCCTCGTTGTCCGTCCCGGTCAGCACCACCACCGGCACCAGCGGCTGGGCGGCACGCAGCCGAGCCAGGGTCTCCAGCCCGAAGGAATCGGGCAGCGACAGGTCGAGCAGGGCGACGTCGATGTGCTGGCTGGCCAGCACCGCCAGCGCATCCTTGAGATGGTCGACATGGACGACCCGGAAGGCGCGCCCGCTCTCCTCCTCCAGGTAGATTGCGACCAGCCGGGCATCCCCCGGATTGTCCTCAACGACAAGAACGGTCTTCGCCTGCCGGTGCGGGACGCCCGTCATCGAATCCTCAGCGTGGCGGCAGTGTCACGACCGAACACCAGTATTCTTCGATCGAGCGCACGACCGCGATGAAGCGGTCGAGATCGACCGGCTTGGTGATGTAGCAATTGGCGTGCAGATCATAGCTGCGGGTGACGTCCTGTTCCGCCTGCGAGGTGGTCAGCACCACCACCGGGATGCGCCGGAGTTCGGGATCCGCCTTCATCTCGGCCAGAACCTGGCGGCCGTCCTTGCGCGGCAGGTTGAGGTCGAGCAGCACCAGATGCGGCTTCGGCGCGTCGGCATAGCAGCCTTCGCGGCGCAGGAAGGTCATCGCCTCGACGCCGTCGACCACGACCTTGAGTCGACTGGTGATGCGCCCTTCCTTGAGAGCCTCCTGGGCCAAACGGGCATCGCCTGGATTGTCCTCGACCAACAGAATGTCGAAAGCGTCGGGTGAACTGCGCAAGCTCAAGGGAAGGCTCCTCGCCAAGACGGCCGGCAACCCGACCGCCCCCGGGCGGCCACCGGAGGTCATACTATAGTTCCCATCCAGGCCAGAGGAAAGCGCTGAACTGCTATTCGGTGTGGCCGGCGGCGAACAGTTCCTTCCCCAGCCGCCGGTCGACCACCAGAATGTGGTTGGTGAGCCAGCGGGCGAGGAACGTCGACATCTTCTTCGACAGTACCGCCACCGGTTCGCTTTCCAGCGATTCGGCGAAGGAGGAAACCTGCTCGATGAATGCGTCGTGCTCTTGCAGGTGGTCCTGGGCGCTGGGAACGGCGAAGCGCGCCATCAGGCCGGCCTCGAAATCGAAGTGGTAGCGCGTATAGGCGAACAATTCGTCGACCGACTTCCGGGCCAGGTCGCGGTTGCGCGTGTTCGCATGCAGCTCGTTGATGATCGCGATCAGGTCCTTATGCTGGCGGTCGATCGCCGAAATGCCGGTGGAAAAGGTGAAGGACCAGGTCAGCAGCGGTTCCGGCACCGACCGGTTCTTGGCCGGCCCGCCCCCGGAACCCCGGGAATAGGCGCGCATGAAGGCGAGGAGGCTTTCCTTGCCCAGCGGCTTGGAGAAGTAATAGCCCTGGATGGCGTTGCAGCCGTGACGCTCGAGGAAGGCCATCTGCTCGGGGTTTTCCACCCCCTCGGCGATCGTCGCCATGCCGAGGTTGTCGGCCAGGTTGATGATGGCGACGACGATCGGCTTGGCATGCGTGTCCCAGATGAAGGACTTGTCGATCTTGATGTAATCGATCGGCAGCCTTCGCAAATAAGACAGCGATGAATAGCCGGTGCCGAAGTCGTCCAAGGCGACCGATATTCCGTGCCTCTTGAATTCCTCAAGCTTCTTTTTCGCGTTCTCAAAATCGTTGATGAAGGCGCCTTCGGTGATTTCCAGCGTCAGCAGGCCCTTGTCGATCCCCCGGGCCGCCTCCTTGACGACATCGATGATGTCGTTCTGCGACAGCTGCAACGGCGACACGTTCACCGCCACCCGGATGCCGGTCTGGCGGATCAGGCGGCACGATTCCTCCAGTACCCAGCGGCCGATCTCCTTGATCAGGCCGCTGGCCTCGGCGCGGGGGATGAACTTGTCCGGCCCGATCAGCCCCATGGTGGGATGGCGCCAGCGCACCAGCGCCTCGCAGCCCAGCGCCGACTGGGTGGCAAGGCTGAGCTGCGGCTGGAATTCGACAAACAACTCGCTGGGGATGGCCGCCTTGAGATTGCTTTCGATCATCAGCGACTCGAAGACCTTGGCGTTGAGGTCGCTGGTGAAGAACTGGAAGTTGTTCCGGCCGCTGTTCTTGGCGTGATACATCGCCGTGTCGGCGTTCTTGATCAGGTCGGCCGCGGTGGTGCCGTCGGCGGGGAAGACGCTGATGCCGATGCTGGGAGTGACCACCAGGCTGTGGCCGTCGAGCTCATAGGGCTCGGACAGCTTGGCGATGATCTTGGTGGCGATCTGGGCGAGGTCGTAGGCCTCCTGCAGGCCGGTGAGCAGCAGCACGAACTCGTCGCCGCCCTGCCGGCTGACGGTGTCGGTTGCGCGCACCGAGGCGGACAGGCGGGCCGCCACCTCCTTCAGCAGCTTGTCGCCGATGTCGTGGCCGAGCGCGTCGTTGACCAGCTTGAACTTGTCGAGGTCGAGGAAGGCCGCCGCGAACCCCTCGCCGCCGCGGCTGGCGCGCGCCACCAGCTGGGACATGCGGTCCTCCAGCAGGATGCGGTTGGGCAGGCCGGTGAGGAAGTCGTGGTGGGCCATGAAGGCGATGCGGTCCTCGGCCTCCTTGTGCCTGGTGATGTCCGAGAACACCGCGACGTAGTTGATCACCACGTCGTCGTCGGTGACGACGCTGACATGCATGCGGGCCAGATATTCCTCGCCGTCCTTGCGGCGGTTCCAGATTTCGCCCTGCCAGTGGCCGGCCTCCCGCAGATTGGACCACATCTCACGGAAGAACTCAGGCGGATGGCGGTTGGAGCCCAGGATCCGCGGATCGGCGCCGAGGATGTCGTCGTCGAAGCCGGTGATCCATTTGAAGGCGTTGTTGATGGAGACGATGCGATTGGAACCGTCGGTCACCATGATGCCTTCGCCGGTGTTCTCGAACACGCTGATGGCGAGGCGAAGCTGGTCGCTGGTTTCCTTGTATTCGGTGATGTCCTGCAACATCTCGACGGCGCCGACGACGGTGCCGTTGCCGAGCAGCGGCCTGGCCTCGAACACCAGGTAGCGGCGCTTGCCGTTGATATCGTCGAACCAGCCTTCCGCCTTGTAGGCGTCGAAGGCGAACTGGGACTTGCCGTGCTGGTCGTAGAGCGAATCGATGTCGTCGGTGGCGTTCTCGACCACCAGGTCGGCCAGGCAGGGGCGGCGATGCTGGTAGAATCCCATCCACTGGTGGTCGGTGCCGACCATCGTGTCGGCGTCGATGCCGGTAAGCAGGGCGCAGGCTGCGTTCCAGGCCAGTACCGTGTGGTCACGACCGATGATGAACGCCGGGACGCTGAGGGCGTCCAGCGCGCGCGCCGTCATTTCCATCCAACATCCTCCCGGAGAGGTCTCTTCATTAGTCGAAGACCCCTTTATTGTTGAGATCAGGATAATGTCGTTCCGGCGTCGATGCTACAGCTTTCGCGCCGGAGCGACGGCCGCGCGATTAAGGGCGGCGCGGAAACTTGGCGCGCTCCGGGGCGTTGTCCTCGGCAGGCAGCGACAACCGGAGGAGCAACCATGCCTCTCGCCAGCCATTCGACGGCCACCATCGCCCAGGTCCTGTCCGGGATCGACTTCCCGGCGAACCGGCAGAAACTGGTGGATTACGCCCAGAAGAACAACGCCGACCCGGAGGTGCTCGACGCCATCCGGCAGATGCCCGAGGCCGAGTACACCAGCATGGCCGACGTCTTCAAGGGCGTGGGCCAGAGTCACTGAACCCGAGCGGGCGGGGGCCCGAGCGGCCTCCGCTCCCGGCGCCGGAAATCAGATCGGGCAGGTTGCCAGGTTCTGCAGGAATTGGCCGATCAGGTGGTGGGGATCGGCGCCGAATTCCTCGCGGAAGGCCTGCTCCTCGACCCGCGGCATGTCGGTCAGCGGCGAAAACAGGGCCTGGAAGAAGCGGCAGAATTCGTGATCGCCGAATATCCATGGTTCGCTCGGCTGGCGGCCGTTGGGGCTGTCCTTCACGATGAAGGCGCTCTGGCCCATGCTGACGGTGGCCGGGGTGTATTGCATCAGCTTGAGGAACCAGTCCTTGCGCAGTTCCCAGCGCTTGAAGGAGGCGGAGATGCGCACCAGCGTCCGCCATTGGACCAACTTGGCCCTGGGGTCCGTGTAGAAATCTTCCCAGGTGAAGGCGTCGCCGCGCCTGGCCCTGAGGTCCTCGATCACCGACCGGCATTGGGCGCCGTAGACGTCGGCGTCGTCGCCGAGCACGAGATGGAAGAACTGGAAGACGTTGGTCAGCAGCGCCCGGTCGAAGACGCCGATGTCGAACAGCTCCGCCAACGGCAGCACCATCAGGCGTCCGAAGGCGTTGGAGCGCATCTGCTCAAGCTCCTCGGAGGCGACGATTTCCATTATCTCGCGATAGGAGCGGCGATAGAAGTCATCGAACGCAGCCGAACCCTTGAGGTTCTCGACGATCTGGTGCAGGGCGTTGAGTCCGGGGGGGGTCCCGCGATAGGCGGCTTCGGCCGACTGGATCAAGGCGTCCAGCACGGCATTGGTGGTCCGGCGCAAATGATTGGGGCCGCGAGAGCCCATGGCTGGTCCCTTATTCTGTCTCCCTGAAGTAATATATGCCTGGAGAATTCCAAATTCCAGGCATTCTATTTTGGGTGCCTTCGTGACGAAACAAGGCGTCAAGCCGTCGCGGCGACGCCCTCTTGCAGCCAGTAATTCAGCACCGCGCTTACCGCCTGGGGTTGCTCGATGGCGGAGAGATGGCCGCTGTCCTCGACCACCACCAGCCTGGCGCCGGGGATCGCCGACGCCATCTCGGCGGCGCGGTCGGGCGGCGTCAGCGCGTCCTGGCGGCCGACCACCACCACCGTCGGGCAGCGGATGGCGGGCAGGCCGGGCCGCGAATCGGGGCGCGCCATGATGGCGCTCTGCTGGCCGATGAAGGCGTCCGGACCGAGTGCCGTCGCCATCTCCTTGGCCAAGCCGGCGATCGCCTCGCAGCCGAGGTGGTCGGGGTGCAGCAGCATCGGCAGCATCCCCGGCATGATCTTGTCGAAGCCGCCCGCGCGGGCGACGGCGATGGCGTCCTTGCGCCGCTCGGACTGTTCCGGCAGATCCGGACGGGCGGTGGTGTCGAGCAGGGCCAGGCGCTCGACCCGCTCCGGCGCCCGGCGCAGGATTTCGAAGGCGACATAGCCCCCCATGCTGAGGCCGGCCAGGGAAAACCGCGGCGGCGCCGCCGCCAGCACCCGCTCGGCCATGGCCGCCAGGGTGTCGTCCTGTCCGAGGTCGGCGACGGTGACGTCGGCGCGTTCGGCCACCGACGCCGCCTGATGCGCCCACAAGCGCCGGTCGGTCAGCAAGCCGGGCAGAAATACCAGATGGGTCCGGGTCATGGGCGCGTCCTCATTTCACCAGCCGCGACAGTTCCTTGAATTCCGGGGTGCCGGCGCGATACAGCCACTCGAACACCACCATCTCGACGGTCGCCACCGACACCCCGGCGGCGGCCACGCGGGCGATCGCCGCGCGGTGGTTGGCCTCGGTTCGCGACGAGGTGGCGTCGGCGACCATGAACGGCTGCCAGCCGGCGGCCTTCAGCCCCAGCGCCGTCTGCAGCACGCAGACATGGGCTTCCATGCCGACGATCACCGCCTGGCGCCGGCCGAGCGAGTCCAGGCGCGCCATCAGCGCCGGATCGGCGGCGCAGGAGAAATGCAGCTTTTCCATCACCGCCTCGGGCGGGACCAGGGACAGCAACTCGCCGACGGTGCGGCCCAGGCCCTTGGGATATTGTTCCGACACCACCACCGGAATGCCCAGGCGGGCGGCCGCCTGGATCAGCAGCGCACTGCCCTTGATCACCGCGGCCGGATGGGCGACGGCGGGCGCCAGCCCTTCCTGGACGTCGACGACGAGGAGCACGGATTGGCCCGCTTCCAGCAGCATGACGAGAACCCCCGAATGTGGCCGCATTGCTGCGCCACCCTAGCCCAACAACCGTCCGCGCGCCAACCCCGCGGATTTGCACGTCCGTCGTTGACAGCGCCGCCGGAGCTTCTATTATCCCGCCGCACATGACAAACGCGACGAATCCAGTGACGGACTTCAGTGCCCTGGGCCTAGGCCCGGAAATTCTCAGAGCCGTCGAAGAGGCTGGCTACACCACTCCGACGCCCATTCAGGAGCAGGCGATCCCAATCGTCCTGATGGGCAGGGACGTCCTCGGCTGCGCCCAGACCGGCACCGGCAAGACGGCATCGTTCACCTTGCCGATGATCGAGATCCTGGCGGCGGGACGAGCCAAGGCGCGCATGCCGCGCTCGCTCATCTTGTGCCCGACGCGCGAGCTGGCGGCCCAGGTGGCCGAAAACTTCGACATCTACGGCAAGTACCATCGCCTGACCAAGGCCCTGATCATCGGCGGCGAATCCATGGGCGACCAGATGGCGGTGCTCGACCGCGGGCCCGACGTGCTGATCGCCACCCCCGGCCGGCTGCTCGACATGTTCGAACGCGGGCGCATTCTGCTCACCGACGTCAAGATCCTGGTCATCGACGAAGCCGACCGCATGCTCGACATGGGCTTCATCCCCGACGTCCAGCGCATCGTCGGCCTGCTGCCCCGCATCCGCCAGACCCTGTTCTTCTCGGCCACCCTGGGGCCCGAGATCAAGGGGCTGGCCGACGATTTCCTGATGAACCCCAAGCAGATCAGCGTCGACTCGTCCACCTCGGCGGCGACCACGGTCGAGCAATTCCTGGCCGTCGTCGACGACATCGACAAGCGCGAGACCCTGCGCCACATCATCCGCATCGAGAACCTCAAGAACGCCTTCATCTTCTGCAACCGCAAGCGCGATGTCGACGTGCTGTTCCGGTCGCTGAAGAAGCATGACTTCGACGTGGTGCAGTTCCACGGCGACATGGCGCAATCCGCGCGCGTCGAGGCCTTGGGCAAGTTCAAATCTGGCGCCGCCCGCCTGATGGTATGCTCTGACGTCGCCGCGCGCGGCATCGACATCCAGGCGGTCAGCCACGTTTTCAACTTCGACGTTCCCATCCACGCCGAGGACTACATCCATCGCATCGGCCGCACCGGCCGGGCCGGACTGGCCGGCAAGTCCTTCACCATCGCCACCCCCGACGACGGCCGCTACGTCGCCGCCATCGAGGCGTTGCTGGGCGGCAGCATTCCGCGCATATCGGTGGAAGGGGTGCCGCCGCTCGACTTGGCGATGGACCCGCGCCGGCGCCGGCGGTCCTCCAAGGACGACGACAAGCGCGGCTCGCGGAAGACCGAGTCCGGGGAACGCGCCGAGCGTCCGCGGCGGACCGAGACGGCGGAACGCGCCGAACGCCCGCAGCGGACCGAGACGGCGGAACACACAGAACGACCGCAGCGGGCCGAACCCGCGGAACGCCCCGAGCGCACGGAACGCACCGAGCGCCCCGAGCGCACGGAACGCACCGAGCGCCCACGGCGGCCGGAACCCGCGGAACGCTCTGCCGGTGGGCGGCCCGAACGCGGCCGCCGGGGCCGCGACAGCAGCGGCCGCAGCCGCCATGGCCGGATCGACGAACTCGGCATCGGTGAGATGAGCCATTCCGAAGGCGTCGTCGGTTTCGGCGAACACATGCCCGACTTCATGGCCCGCGCCGTGCCTGCGGCACAGCTGCGCCCCTCGGCCCGCACCGAGCCCGACGAGGAGTGACGCGGGTGCAGACGATCTTCGTGATGGTGAAGTGCGCGCTCGGACGCGCCTACGAAGTCGCCGACGTCGCCGTCGACATCGAGCAGGTCTCGGAGGTCCATTCGATTTCCGGCCAGTACGACCTGATGCTGAAGTGTTTCCTCGACGACGGCCGCGACATCGGCCAGTTCGTCGTCGACACCGTCCAGACGCTACCCGGGGTCAAGGACACCTTCACCCTGATCGCCTTCAAGGCGTTTTCGTAGCGAGCTACGTCTGAGAAACAAGGCTGCGCTAACGCCGGCGGTCCTGCCAGCCTGGGCCGTACAGCGGGGCGAAAAGCGACCGCTCGGACGATTGCGGAACAACCGATACCGACCACCCCGCACTCGGATTCCCGATGGTCGTGCCGCCGTTACGCTCGTCGGTACGCCCGGTCAGCCGCTCAAGCCGCTCGTCGGGATCGACGAACTTGCTGCTGCCGTCCGTATTGACCGGCGCGCCCTGCTCCGACCATGCCAGCGCCGGCGTGGGCGCAACCGCCGCCGCCAGCGCGATGGCGAAGACAATCCCGGTGATCCGAAGCATCGACATCCTCCGCTGCCACTGTGGGCCATTCTACCCTCCCCGGCCGCGCGCAGGCAAGGATGCACCGAGGAGCATCAGAGGCCGACGATTTCGTCGAAATTCCCGAAATCGATGGCCCGGCGGCCGTCGGGCAGGTCGGTGAAGATGTCGACGAAGCGGGCGTCCCAGCGAATCTGGCTGTAATCGTAGGCATGGCGCGCGTGGACGGTCTGGCCGAAGGCCTGGTGATGGCCCGAGAACACCACCAGGATCTCGATCTGGGCCGCGGCCAGGCTGGCGCCATCGTGACCGGCCAGCGGACTGCTGTCGTCGATGACGTGCATCACCGTCCATGACAGGGTGAACAGCGGCGAGCGCGCCCGCACGGGGACGAGATCGTAGAAGCGGCGCCAGGTCACGCCTTCCGGCGTCGTCTCGCGTTGCATCAGGACCAGGCTGACGCCCGCCTCGATGATTTCGTCGGTGCGCCGGTTGGCGATGCGCAGCATCAGGGTCGGCCGTCCGCCGAAGCGGTCGACCACCGCCTGGGCGCTGAACACCACACCGGCGGTCGGGCGGATGAACCGGCTGTAGGCCAGCCCCGCCACCACCGCCAGCGCGGTCATGCCGACCAGCGCCTCGGCGGCGACCAGCAGGTTGGGGATCACGCCGCGCGGCGCCATCTTGCCGTAGCCGATGGTCGACAGCGTCTGCACGCTGAAAAAGAAGGCGTCGGCGAGCGAGCCCGGCCGGGCGTTCTCGATGCCGTCGCCGCAAGCCAGGAACGCCAGCGCGAACAGCAGGTTCACCGCGAGGTAGACCACGGCCACCACCGCGAAGAAGGCCGGCCACGACATGGTCAGCAGGGCGTGGCCCCAGTCATGCAGCCGACCGGCCGGACGTGGCCCCACCCGCACCAGGGCGGAGGTCCCATCGGAATTGAGGATGCGCTGCGGCCGGGCCATGCAGCAACAACACCCGGCCGCGGAATTGTTTCACGCGGCGCGGATGCTGGTAAGGAAGGTGTCGACGCGTTCCTGCAGCGAGTGTGCCCGCTCGGCCATGGCGCGCGCGGCGCCGCTGACCTGGCCGGCCACCTCGCCGGCCTCGTGGGTGGCCTGGTTGACGGCCAAGACGTTGGAGCTGACCTCGTTGGTCGCCTGGGCCACCTGCTGGACGTTGGTGGCGATCTCGCCGGTGGCGGCTTCCTGCTGGGAAACCGCATTGGCGATGACCGACGAAATGGTGGAAATCTCGTGGATGACGCCGGTAATCGAGCGGATGGCCGCCACCGCCTCTCCGGTCACCTTCTGCACGGTGGCGATCTGAGTGCCGATTTCATCGGTGGCCTTGGCGGTCTGGTTGGCCAGGCTCTTGACCTCGTTGGCGACCACGGCGAAGCCCTTGCCGGCATCGCCGGCCCGTGCCGCCTCGATGGTGGCGTTCAGGGCCAGGAGATTGGTCTGGCTGGCGATGTCGTTGATCAGGCCGACGATTTCGCCGATCTTGGCGACCGCCTGGCTGAGCCCGTTGACCAGGCCGGTGGTGCGCTGCGCCTCGTCCGAGGCGTTGCCGGTGATGCGCACCGATTCGTTGACCCGGCGGCTGATCTCCTCGCCCGACAGCGCCAGCTGCTCGGCCGAGCCGGCCGCCGTCTGCATGTTGACGGCGGTCTCCTCGATGGCCGAGGCGACGGCGGTGACCTGGGACGACGCCCGTTCGGCGATGCCGGACATGGCCTCCGACGTCCCCTGCAATTCGGACGCGGTGGAGGTCATGGTGTCCAGCGATTCGCTCACTTCCGAATTGAACGCCTGCAACAGATTGTCGATCACCTTGGCGCGCTTGTCCTTGGCGAATTCACCCTGCCGCTGGCTCTCCGCCAGTCCGTCGGCGCGGATCAGCCCCTGCTTGAACACCTCGACGGTGCGCGCCATTTCGCCCACCTCGTCCAGCCGCTCGGTGGAAGGAACTTCCGGTGAGTGGTCATTGCCGGCCAGGGTTCGCATCACCCCCGACAACTGGCCCAGCGGCGTGGTGATCCGCCTGGCGACGACCCACGACACCACCAGCACGACGCCGATCAGGACCAGCACGCCGATACCGAAGGTGATCGCCCGCGACCAGAACGCCGCGTCGACGTCGTCGAGATAGATGCCGGTACCGAGCACCCATCCCCAGGGAGCGAACAGCTTCACAAAGGAAATCTTGCGGACCGGATGCTCGGACCCCGGCTTGGGCCAAAGGTATTCGTAGAAGCCGGCGCCGGTCGGCTTGACCACCTCGTTGAAGGCGACGAACAGCGGCCGGCCGGTGGGATCCTTGAGGCCGGTGATGTCCTTGCCGTCGAGTTCGGGCTTCATCGGATGCATGACCATCCGGACGTCAAGGTCGTGGATCCAGAAATAGTCGTTCTTGCCATAGCGCAGGCGCTTTATTTCACGCAACGCCGCAGCCTTGGCCTCGTCCTCGGTGACGGTGCCGGCCTTGACCTCGGCCAGATGGGTGTCGAGGATGCCCGCGACGGTGTCGACCAGATCCTGGACCTTGGCCTTGCGGCCGGCCAGCACCTCGTCGTCGAGGGTCCTGAGGGCGCCGAGGAAGATCAGGCACATGCCCAGAGCCGCAGCGATCACGATCAGCCCTACTTTTACGCCGATCCTTCGATTGTCCAGCCACATGGCAATTCCCCCCCGGGAAAACTTTCGGTACTGGCAGTAAATATCGTTAATAAGTTGATAAATTGTCAACGTGATATAGGGCCAGCCGACGATGGACGATTTGTATTATCCCACTCGGCAAGCCAGGCCGGCACCAGATCGGCATTCATCGGCTGGGCGAGCGCATAGCCCTGGACCACGTCGCAGCCCAGCGATGCCAAGGTATGGAGAATTTCGCTGGTTTCCACGCCCTCCGCCACCGCCGACATTTCCAGATTGTGGGCCAGGTCGATCATCGTCTTGACGATCACCCGGGCTTCCCGCGAGCGGTCGCATTCCTGCACGAACGAGCGGTCGACCTTGAGTTCCGAGAACGGCAGGCGGTGGAGCTGCACCAGCGACGAATAGCCGGTGCCGAAATCGTCGATCGACAGCTTGAACCCCTTGATCCGCAGCCGCGTGAGAATGTCCAGCGCGCGTAGGGGCTCGGCCATGGCGGCGGTCTCGGTGACCTCGAAGGTGATCTGGTCCTCGGGCACGCCCAGGCGGCGGCACAGCCCGTCGAGCCGATCGGCCAGCGCCTCCTCGTGCAGGTTGAGGCCGGACAGATTGATGGCGACGCCGGTCTCGATGCCGCGGGCGCGCCAGGCGCCGACTTGCGACACCGCCTGTAGGGTGACCGCGTCGGAGAGTTCGTCGATATGGCCGCTGGCCTCGGCCATCGGCACGAACTGATCGGGCGGGATGGTCCCCCGCCAGGCGTGCCGCCAGCGCACCAGCGCCTCGAAGCCCACCGGACGCCAGGACCGCAAATCGACCTTGGGCTGGTAGTAGGGCAGGATTTCCCCGTTCGCCAGGGCATGGCTCAGGGCCTCCTCGGTCACCATGTCCTCGTCGCTGTGGTTGGCCTCCAGCAGGGCCGCCAGCTCCTTGGCCCGGAGCGGCTTCTGCAAGGTGGTGACGATGTCGAGGCCGCGCTCGGTGCCGATGCGCCGCGCCGCGTCGACGACGCGGCCGTCGAAGCCGCTCATGATGAAGATGCGGGCAGCCGACAGGTCGCCGGCCAGGAAGCGAAGAATCTCGACGCCGTCGGCCTCGGGCATCACCAGGTCGATGATGATGTGGGTCGGCCGCCACTCGCGCGACCACTGGCGGAATTCCTCCGGGTGGGCGGTGGTTCTGACGTCGTAGCCGCAGCTTTCCGCGACCTTGCGGACGAAAGCGGCGAACTCGACCTCGTCGTCGATTACCAGCATCCTGTCACTCATTTCTGCGTCCCTTTGCCGTCGAGGACGTCGCGCACCGCATGCGCGAGGTCCTGCCTGCGGTATGGCTTGCTCAGGAAGTTCATGCCGGCATCGAGGCCGGCGGGCGGATGGAACGAGGCTCCCGGAAACCCCGAGGTCACCAGCACCTTGAGGCCCGGCCGGCTGGCCCGCGCAGCGTCGGCCAGTTCGAAACCGGTCATGCCCTCGGGCATGACCACGTCGGTGAACAGCAGGTCGACCGGCAGGCCGGATTCGAGCACGGCGAGGGCCGCCGGCCCGTGGGCGGCGACCACCACCCTGTAGCCCAGCCGCGACAGCTGGCTTTCCACCACCTTGCGGACGTCGGCATTGTCCTCGACCACCAGGACGGTCTCGTTGCCGCCCGGTATCGGCTCGATCGTTCCGGCGGCATCGGCCGATGGGACGGCGGCGGCGGTGCGCGGCAGATACAGGCGCACGGTGGTGCCGTGGCCGACCTCGCTGTAGATCTTGATGTGGCCGCCCGACTGCTTGATGAAGCCATAGACCATGGACAGGCCGAGGCCGGTGCCCTGGCCGACCGCCTTGGTGGTGTAGAACGGCTCGAACACGCGGGCCAGCACCTCGGGCGACATGCCGTTGCCGGTATCGCTGATCTCGATCATCACGTACCGGCCGGGCTCGATGTCGGCGACCTGGCTGACATAGGCCTGGTCGAGGTCGGCATTGCGGGCCGAAACCGCCAGACGGCCGCCGTTCGGCATGGCGTCGCGGGCGTTGATCGCCAGATTGGTGATCGCCGCTTCCAGCTGGGCGGCGTCGGCCAGCACCGGCCACAAATCGCCCTCGGCCTTGAGCACCACGTGGATGTGTTCGCCCAGCGTGCGGCTGAGCATCCGCGCCGCCTGGGTCAGCAGGTCGGCGACGTTGAGCAGCGCCGGCTTCAGCGGCTGGCGCCGCGAGAACGCCAGCAAGGCGCGGGTCAGTTCGGCCCCGCGCAGCAGGGCGTTCAAGGCGGTGTCGGCCAGTTCCACCGCCTGCGGGCGATCCGCCAGTTCGGCCCCGAGCAGGTCGAGGTTGCCGATGGCGACGCCGAGGATGTTGTTGAAATCATGAGCCAGGCCTCCGGTGAGCTGGCCGACCGCCTCCATCTTCTGGGCCTGGTGCAACTGGCCGGCGATGGTCTTGCGCTGGCTGATGTCCTCGAACACGCAGATGGCGCCCCGCAGCCGCTCGTTGTCGTCCATCAGCGGCGCGCCGGAGAACGACGCCTGGACCACCGAGCCGTCCTTGCGCCAGCAATGCACCTCCTCGCCCTTGACCCGCTGGCCGGTGACCATGCGCAGAAAGACGTCGGCGGCGCCGGCGCCATCCGGCGAGGCCGCGAAAATCCCGGCCGGCGGGGGCCGCCCGACCATGTCCGTGGCCGAGTAGCCGAGAATGGTCTCGGCAGCGTGGTTCCACAGCTTGACCAACCCGTCGCGACCGATGGCGACCACGCCCACCGGCAGGGTGGTGACCATCGAACTAAGCACCTCCATGCTGTTGTGCAGCTCCTCCTCGGCCGCAATGCGCGCCTTGGCGGCGACTTTGGTCTCGTCGCGGCAGCGGCCGAGTTCCGCCGTCATCTGACCGATCCCGCGGCTCAGATCGACAAGCGGGTCGCCGCTTCCACCGCCGCCGAGCATGGCGCCCAGGCGCATCAGCGGCGCCCCGATCAAAGCCCGCGCGGCGCCCCAGCCGACCAGCGCCGACAGCAGCATGCCGGCCGCCGCGACCGCCGCGGTGGCGGCCGGCGGCGGATCAACCGATTCCAATACCGCCGCCACCAATGCCATCGGCACCGTCGCGGCTGCCACCACCAATGCCAAACGTCCCCTCAAAGATGGCCGTATCCGCCACATCGCCCCACCGGTCCACTGTACCCACTTTGCATGTTGGCGTTCGGAAGTGATGGCGCGAGCGGACAATGGAGGTAGGACCACTCTCGCGCCGAAGTGCGCTTTGCCGACGCGCCCTTGATGGAACGTTTACATCCGGCCTCATTCCCGCATGGCACGCTTATGCGGGGGAGCGGTAAAACGGGGCCACGGGTCCATCAACCGGAGCGCACCGATGCTCGACGCGATCTTCGTCCTCACCACCCTCGCCTTCTTCGGCCTGGGGGCACTGTTCATCGACGCCTGCGAACGAATTTGAGAATCTCCCGTCCCACGGGAGAGACGACTCTACAGAGGGCCTTGCCATGTCACTCGATCTGATCCTCGGCGCCGCCACCGGAGCAGGCCTGCTGGTCTACCTGGTCTACGCGCTGATCCGCCCCGAACGCTTCTAGGAGACTGCCGTGAACGCCGCAGGCATTCTGCAAATCGTCCTGTTCTGCGCCGTTCTCACGGCCGCAGCGGTTCCCCTCGGCGCCTACATGGCCCGGGTCTATTCCTTTGAGCCCACCTGGCTCGACCCGGTACTGCGGCCGGTGGAGCGCGTGCTCTACAGGCTCTGCCTGATCAAGCCGGACCAGGAACAGCACTGGACCGTCTACGCCCTGTCGTCGCTGGCCTTCAGCCTGGTCGGCCTGCTGGCGACCTACGCGTTGATGCGCCTGCAGCTGTTCCATCCGCCGTCATTCAACCCGGCCGGCGAAGCGGCGGTCGCCCCCGACCTCGCCTTCAACACCGCGGTCAGCTTCGCCACCAACACCAACTGGCAGGCGTATGGCGGTGAAAGCACCATGTCATACCTGACCCAGATGCTGGGGATGACGGTGCACAACTTCACCTCGGCGGCCACCGGCATGGCGGTGCTGGTCGCCCTGGTGCGCGCCTTCGCCCGCCGCCAGGGCCGCACGCTGGGCAATTTCTACGTCGATGTGGTGCGCTCGATCCTCTACATCCTGCTGCCGCTGTCGGTCGTGGTCTGCCTGTTCATGGTCAGCCAAGGCGTGCCGCAGAACCTCGACGCCTACACCGAGGCCACCACCCTGGAGGGTGCCAAGCAGGTGATCGCCCAGGGCCCGGTGGCCTCGCAGATGGCGATCATGCAACTGGGCACCAACGGCGGCGGCTTCTTCAACGCCAACAACGCCCATCCGTTCGAGAACCCGACGGCGCTCAACGACTTCGTCGACCAGGTGCTGCTGATCCTGATCAGCGCCGGCCTGGTGTTCAGCTTCGGCCGCATGATCGGCGACAAGCGCCAGGGCCGCGCCCTGTTCATCGCCATGGGGCTCATGCTGATCGTCGGCATCGGCGTGATCTACTGGCAGGAGGCCGGCGGCAATCCGCTGGTCCACGCCATGGGCGTCGACATCTCCGCCGGAGACACCGCGCCCGGCGGCAACATGGAAGGCAAGGAGGTGCGCTTCGGCATCGCCAATTCCGCCATCTACGCCGCCACCACCACCGCCGCGTCGAACGGCTCGGTCAATTCCATGCACGACAGCTTCACCCCGCTCGGCGGCATGGTGCCGATGTTCAACATCATGTTGTCCGAGGTGATCTTCGGCGGTGTCGGCTCCGGGCTGCACGGCATGATCATCTTCGTCATCGTCACCGTGTTCATCGCCGGGCTGATGGTGGGGCGGACGCCCGAATACCTCGGCAAGAAGATGGAGGCCAAGGAGGTCAAGCTGGCGGTGCTGTGCATCCTGATCTTCCCGCTCGCCATCCTTGGGCTGGGCGCCGCCGCCATGGTGCTGCCCGCCGGCCTAGCCGGAATGAGCGCGGCGGGGCCGCACGGGCTGTCCGAGGTGCTCTACGGCTACACCTCGGCCGCCGGCAACAACGGCTCGGCCTTCGGCGGGCTGAACGCCAACACGCTGTGGTACAACACGACGCTGGGCATCGCCATGCTGATCGGCCGCTTCCTGGTGATCATCCCGACGCTGGCCATCGCCGGCTCGCTGGTGACCAAGAAGATCGTGCCGCCGTCGGCCGGGACCTTCCCCACCCACGGCGGCCTGTTCATCGGCCTGCTGATCGCCGTCATCGTGGTGATCGGCGGCCTGACCTTCTTCCCCGTCCTCGCTTTGGGTCCGATCGTCGAGCATCTGATGCTCGCCGCCGGCACCCTGTTCTGAGGTGTCCCCATGAGCATTCATCGCCCACAGGAACTGTCCTTGTTCGACGGCGCCATCATCGGGCCGGCCGTCATCGACGCGATCCGCAAGCTCGATCCGCGCCAACTCGTGCGCAATCCGGTGATGTTCACCACCGGGGTGGTGGCGGTGTTGTCCACCGTGCTGTTCATTCGCGACCTTTCGGCGGGCGGCGCCTACACCGCGATCGTCGGCCAGATCGCCGCCTGGCTGTGGTTCACCGTCCTGTTCGCCAACTTCGCCGAGGCGGTGGCCGAGGGCCGCGGCAAGGCCCAGGCGGACAGCTTGCGCAAGACCAAGACCGAGACCGTCGCCCGGAAGATCGCCGCCATCGACGCCACCGAGCACAAGCCGGTTGCGGCCACCTCCTTGCGCGCCGGAGACATGGTGGTGTGCGAGACCGGGGACGTCATTCCCGTGGACGGCGACGTCATCGCCGGCATCGCCACCGTCGACGAATCGGCGATCACCGGCGAATCCGCCCCGGTAATTCGCGAATCCGGCGGCGACCGCTCGGCGGTGACCGGCGGCACCAGGGTGGTGTCGGACCGAATCATCGTCAGAATCACCGCCAATCCAGGCGAATCGTTCATCGACCGCATGATCGCCCTGGTCGAGGGCGCCAAGCGCCAGAAGACTCCCAACGAGATCGCGCTCACCATCCTGCTGGTCGGCCTGACCCTGGTGTTCCTGATCGTCTGCGCCACCCTGCCGGCCTTCGCCGCCTATTCCGGCACCACCATTCCGGTGGTGTTCCTGATCGCGCTGCTGGTCACCCTGATCCCCACCACCATCGGCGGCCTGCTGTCGGCCATCGGCATCGCCGGCATGGACCGGCTGGTGCGCTTCAACGTCATCGCCAAGTCGGGCCGCGCCGTCGAGGCCGCCGGCGACATCGACGTGCTGCTGCTCGACAAGACCGGCACCATCACGCTGGGCGCCCGCCAGGCGGCGGAGTTCATCCCGCTGCCCACCGTCAACGAGCGCGACCTGGCGGAGGCGGCCTTCCTGTCGTCGCTGGCCGACGATACCCCCGAGGGCAAGTCCATCGTCGCGCTCGGCCGCTCGCGCTTCGGCTTCTCCGACCCCGAGGCCGACACGGCAATGCACTTCATCGCCTTCTCGGCCCATACCCGCATGAGCGGCGTCGACATCGGCGGCACCGTAATCCGCAAGGGCGCCTCGGATTCCATCACCGCTCATGTCGGCGCGCGGCAGGGACGGTGGTCCAAGGACCTGGTTGCGGCGGTGGAACGGGTGGCCAAGGCCGGCGGTACGCCCTTGGTGGTGGCGCGTGACGACCGTCTGCTGGGCGTCATCCACCTCAAGGACATCATCAAGCCGGGCATCCGCGAGCGCTTCGCCACGCTGCGCCGGATGGGCATCCGCACCGTGATGGTCACCGGCGACAACCCGCTGACCGCCGCCGCCATCGCCGCCGAGGCCGGGGTCGACGACTTCCTCGCCGAGGCCACGCCCGAGGCCAAGCTGGAACTGATCAGGAAGGAGCAGAAGGGCGGTCGTCTGGTCGCCATGTGCGGCGACGGTTCCAACGACGCGCCCGCCCTGGCCCAGGCCGACGTCGGCGTGGCGATGAACACCGGCACCCAGGCGGCGCGCGAGGCCGGCAACATGGTCGACCTGGAAAGCGATCCCACCAAGCTGATCGAGATCGTGATGATCGGGAAGCAATTGCTGATGAGCCGCGGCTCGCTCACCACCTTCTCGATCGCCAACGACGTCGCCAAGTACTTCGCCATCATCCCGGCGCTGTTCCTGGCCTCGTACCCGCAGTTGCAGGCATTGAACGTCATGCGGCTGGCCAGCCCGCAATCGGCCATCCTGTCGGCGATCATCTTCAACGCCCTGATCATTATCGCCCTGATCCCGCTGGCGCTGAAAGGCGTCAAGTACAAGCCGGCCGGCGGCGAGGCGCTGCTGCGCCGCAACATCCTGATCTACGGGCTGGGCGGGCTGGCGGTCCCCTTCATCGGCATCAAGGCCATCGACCTGATTGTCGCCGCCCTCGGGCTGGCGTGAACGGAGATCAAGACCATGATCAAGCAACTGGCCCCCTCGCTTCTGCTGACCGTCGCCATCATCCTGTTGTGCGGCCTGGCCTATCCGCTGGCGATGACCGGCGCCGCCAACGCCCTGTTCCCCTTCCAGGCGCACGGCAGCCTGATCGAGAAGGACGGCAAGGTGATCGGCTCGGCGCAGATCGCCCAGGGCTTCACCAAGCCCGAGTACTTCCACCCAAGGCCCTCGGCGACCACCGACACCGACCCCAGCGACCCGACCAAGACGGTGCCGGCGCCCTACAACGCCGCCAATTCCGGCGGATCCAACGCCGGCCCGACCTCCAGGAGCTACATCGAATCGACCCAGGCCCTGGTCGACCAGGTCAAGGCCGAGAATCCGCACGCCGGCGTGGCGCTACCGGTCGACCTGGTGACCGCCTCGGGCAGCGGCCTCGACCCCCATATCTCGCCGGCCGCCGCCGAATACCAGGTGCCGCGGGTGGCCGCCGCCCGCAAGATTGCCGAGACCGAGTTGCGCAAGCTGGTGGCCGACCACAGCGAAGGCCGCCGCTTCGGCGTGCTGGGAGAGCCGACGGTCAATGTGCTGGCGCTCAATCTGGCGCTCGACCAGCGCTGGCCGGTGAAAGCCAAGTGAGGCGCGGCACCGCTTGCCGCTGGACGGCCGCGCCCGAATGGCGTGAACTGGGCGGGCCATGAACGAAGACGCCCGCCCCTCGCCCGACGCACTGCTGGCCGAAGCCCGGCGCGAGACCCGTGGCCGGCTGAAGATCTTCCTCGGCGCCGCGCCCGGTGTCGGCAAGACCTACGCCATGCTGGAGGCGGCGCATGGCCGCCTGCGGGACGGCATCGACGTGGCCGCCGGGGTGATCGAGACCCACGGCCGCGGCGACACCCAGCGGCTGATCGAAGGCATCGAGGTCCTTGCCTGCCGCGACGTCGAATACCGCGGCCACCGCTTCCATGAGATGGACCTGGATTCCGTGCTGGCGCGACGGCCGGCCCTGGCCCTGGTCGACGAGTTCGCCCACACCAACGTCCCCGGCTCGCGCCACGTCAAGCGCTGGCAGGACGTCGAGGAAATCCTCGGCGCCGGCATCGACGTCTACACCACCTTGAACATCCAGCACCTGGAGAGCCTCAACGACGTGGTCGAGCAGATCTCGGGCATCAAGGTGCGCGAGACCTTGCCCGACGGCATGCTCGCCCAGGCCGACGAGATCGAAATGGTCGACCTGCCGCCCGAGGAGCTGATCAAGCGCCTGCACGAGGGCAAGGTCTACGTCCCCGAACAGGCCAGGCGGGCGGTGCACAACTTCTTTTCGCCCGGCAACCTGACGGCGCTGCGCGAGATGGCGCTGCGCCATGCCGCCGAGCGGGTCGACGCCCAGATGGTCGACTACATGCGGGCGCACGCCATCCCGGGGCCGTGGCCGGCGCGCGAGCGCATCGTCGTATGCATCGACGAGCGGGTCGACGCCGCCAAGCTGGTGCGGGTGACCAAGCGCACCGCCGAGCGCAGGGGCGCCGCCTGGATGGCGGTGACGGTGGAGACCGGACGCACCCACGCCCTCGCCGATGCCGCGAAGGACCGCATCGCCGGGGCGCTCCGCCTGGCCCAGCAGCTGGGTGGCGAGACCCAGGTGCTGCACGGCGACGACGTGGTGGCGGCGGTGCTGGCCTTCGCCAGCGACCGCAACGCCACCCAGATCGTCGTCGGCCGCTCGCGCCCGCGGGGCTGGCGGCTGGGCAAGTCGGTCACCGACCGTTTGATCGCCGAAAGCGGCGGCTTCAACGTGCTGGTGGTCGGCGGCCAGGACGAGACCAAGCCGCAGCCGCCCGCCGCCCGCGGCCACACGGCGGCGGAACCGGTGAACTGGCGTGGCTATGCGGTCGCCCTGCTGGCCACGGTGGTGGCCACGGGGCTGGGATTCCTCATCGACCGCTGGCTGCCCACCGCCAACATCTCGGTCGACTACCTGGTGGCGGTGCTGGTGGTGGCGATGCGCTACGGCCTGCGTCCGGCCATCCTGGCCTCGGTTTGGTCGTTCCTGGCCTTCAACTTCTTCTTCACCGAGCCGCGCTGGAGTTTCGCCGTCACCGACGTGCAGAACATCCTCACCATCGTGTTCTTCCTGTTCGCGGCGGTGCTGGTGTCCAACATGACCAGCCGGCTGCGCACCCAGATCCAGGTGACGCGCGAGAGCGCCCGGCGCACCGCCAACCTCTACGACTTCAGCCGCAAGGTCACCGCCGCCGCCACCCTGGACGACGTGCTGTGGGCGGTGGTCCACCACGTTTCCACCACCATCAACGGAAAGTCGCTGACGCTGCTGCCGGGTGATGAGGGACTGGCCATCGCCGCCGGCTATCCCCCCGAGGACGAAATCGACGACAAGTCCGCCGCCGCCGCCGAATGGGCGTGGAGTCACGGCAAGCCGGCCGGCCGCGGTTCGGCCACCCTGCCGGCGGCGCTGTGGCTGTTCCTGCCGCTGAAGACGGCGCGCTCGTCGGTCGGCGTGCTCGGCGTGCAGATGATGGAGGACGCCGACCTGCCCTCGCCGACGCAGATGCGGCTGCTGGAAACCCTGGCCGACCAGGCGGCGGTCGCCATCGAGCGCACCACCCTGGTCGCCGACATCGAGACCGCCCACGTCGCCACCGAGCGCGAGCGCCTGCGCTCGGCCCTGCTGTCGTCGCTGTCGCACGACCTCAGGACGCCGCTGGTATCGATCCTGGGCGCCGCCTCCAGCCTGATCAGCTACGACGACAAGCTCGACCGGGACAGCCGCCGCGACCTCGCCCAGACCGTCCTCGACGAGGCCGAGCGGCTCAACCGCTTCGTCCAGAACCTGCTGGACATGACGCGCCTCGGGGCGGGGGCGCTGAAGCCCCGGGTCGACTGGGCCGATCTGCGCGACATCGTCGGCGCCGCCGTCGAGCGGGCGCGGCGGCTGTCCCGGGGTCATGCGATCCAAGTCGACATCGATCCCGGCATGCCCCTGTTGTGCGTCGACGCCGTGCTGATCGAACAGGTGTTCTTCAACCTGATCGACAACGCCTGCAAGTACGCTCCGGCCGGCACCGCCATCAAGGTGTGGGCGCGCCCCACCGCCGACCACCTGGCCATCGAGGTCGCCGACCGCGGGCCGGGCATTCCGCCCGAGGATCGCGAGAAGGTGTTCGACATGTTCTACCGCGTCGGCCAGGCCGATTCGCAGGCGGCGGGAACCGGCCTGGGACTGGCGATCTGCCGCGGCATCGTCGAGGCCCATGGCGGCACCATCAAGGCCGAGCCCGGCCTCAACGGCGCCGGCGCCTGCATCGTCATCCATCTGCCGCTGCCGCCGCTGCCGGAGCTGCCGTGATGACGGCGCCCCGCATCCTGGTGATCGACGACGAGCCGCAGGTGCGCAAGTTCCTGCGCATCTCGCTGGGCGCCAACGGCTACGCGGTGATCGAGGCAGAAAACGCGGCCGGCGGCGTATTGTCGGCGCGGGCCGACCGCCCCGACCTGGTGATCCTCGACCTCGGCCTGCCCGACATGGACGGCCAGGAGGTGATCAGCCTGGTCCGCCAGGATTCCGACGTGCCGATCATCGTGCTGTCGGTGCGGGCCCAGGAACTGGACAAGGTCGAGGCGCTCGACCGCGGCGCCAACGACTACGTGGTCAAGCCGTTCAGCGTCGGCGAGCTGATGGCCCGGGTGCGCGCCGGCCTGCGCCGCCGCGGCGGCAAGGAGTCCACCGACGTGGTCGAGGCCGGCGCCGTGCGGATCGACCTGGTCCGCCGCGTCGTCACCAAGGACGGCGAGGAGATGCACCTGTCGAAGAAGGAATGGGAATTGCTGGCGATGTTCGCCCGCCACCCCGACCACGTCCTCACCCACCGCCAGATCCTCAAGGAGGTGTGGGGGCCGGCGCATGTGGACGACACCGCCTATCTGCGGGTCTACGTCAACCAGTTGCGCCAGAAGCTGGAACCCGACCCCGGCCAGCCGACCCTGCTGGTCACCGACCCGGGGGTCGGATACCGCCTGAAGGGCGGCGGCGAATGAAATGGGTTGGCATCGCGCCCAGGACGCATTACCGCTTGCAGCCGATGACCGAGAACACGCCGGGCCCCCGCCCCTGGATCATTGCCGTCTACCTCGTCGCCTACGTGCTGTGCGACCGCTTGACCTTTTTCAACGCGATGGTCCCGGTCGGGGTGACGCCGTGGAACCCCGAACCGGGGCTGTCGGTGGTGCTGGTGATGTTCCATGGCCGGCGGGCGGCACCCTGGCCGTTCGTCGCCCTGTTCCTTGCCGACTTGGTCGTGCGCGGCCTTCCGGGGCCGCTGTTGGGCACCATCGGCGCCGAATTCGTCCTCGGCTGCTCCTATACCCTGGCCGGCCTGACGCTCCGGCGCCTGAAGGTAGAGCCGGCGCTGTCGCGCGAACGCGACGTCTTCATCCTGCTCGCGGTGGGGGTGGGCTGCGCCTTCGTCGGCGCCCTGGGGGCGGTCAACGCCTACGCCGCCGCGGGCCAGATCGCCGCGGCGCGCTACTGGCCGGCGCTGTTCCGCTTCTGGGTGGGCGACGCGGTCGGCATCTCGGTGACCGCACCGCTGGTGCTGCTGGCCATCACCCGCCACTGGCGGCCGCCGCCGCTCGCCCTGCTGCGGCGGATCGGGCCGGAAACCATCGCCCAGGTCGCTGCCTTGGCCTTCACCCAGTGGATCGTCTACACCTATTCCCTCGATACCGACTTCACCTTCCTGTACCCGCTGTTCATCCCGCTGATGTGGATCGCCGTCCGCCACGGCTTCGAAGGCGCGGTACTGGGCGCGCTGGCCATGCAGATCGGCCTGTCGGTCGCCTGGCTGCTGTCCGACCAGGATTCGGACAAGGTCACCGAACTGCAATTTGCCCAGTTGGCGATGACCTTCACCAGCTGCATGGTTGGCGTCGCGGTGAGCGAGCGCCGGCGGGCCGGCCGCCAGGTGCGCGCCAACGAACACCGGCTGCGTTCGCTGTTCACGCTGGCCCCGGTGGGCATCGCCGAGATCGACGGCGGCGGCATCGTCGCCTCGGCCAATCCGGCGCTGTGCCGCCTGGTGGGAGCGGACGAGCGGGCGCTGGTCGGACACCGGGCGATCGGCATGCTTCCGGGCGTCGCCGATCTCGCCCCGCATATCGGCCACGAGGTGGCGCTGACCGCCGGCGAGACCCAGCGCTGGCTCGAGGTGTCGCTGGCGGAAATCGCCGGCGGCAGCCGCATCATCGTGTTCACCGACATCGGCGCGCGCAAGGAACTCGAATCCCGCCGCCTGGCCCAGCAGGCCGAGGTGGCGGGGACCGCCCGCATCAACGCCGCCGGACAGCTGGCGTCGGTGATGGCCCACCAGATGAACCAGCCGCTGGCCTCGATCATCTACTACCTGCGGGCCTGCCGCCGCCTGCTCGACGCGCCCGACGGCCGCAAGGACGCGCTGGACGCCATCGAATGGGCGGTGGCCCAGGCGGTGCGGGCCAGCGACATCATCCGCACCCTGCGGGAATTCCTGATCCGCGGCGAGGCGACCGTCGGCACCGTCGACCTGCACCGTGCGGTCGCCGCCGCCGCCGACCTGCTGGCGCCGGAGCTGGTCCGCAATTCGGTGGAGCTGGCGATCGAAATGGCCGAGGCGCCGATGGCGGTCACCGCCGACCGGGTCCAGATCGAACAGATGCTGCTGAATCTGATGCGCAACGCCATCGAGGCGATGGCGAAGATGTCGCATTCGCGGACGCTCTCCATCCGCGGCCGGGTCGAGGCCGACTGGGCGGTCCTCGATATCGCCGACAACGGCCCCGGCATCGGCCCGACCGTCGCCGCCGACCTGTTCAAGCCGTTCGTCACCAGCAAGAACGACGGCATGGGCCTGGGCCTGACCATCAGCCGCTCGATCGCCGAGGCCTGCGGCGGCACCCTCGCCCTCGCCGCCAGCAGCGACGCCGGCACCGCCTTCGCCATCCGCCTGCCGCTCGAAAGACAGCCGAATGCGTGAATACCCGACCCATCCCCTGCCCGGGGTGCTGGCCATGGTGGTCAGGGACGGCCGCGTCCTCCTGGCTCAGCGCGACCGCGAACCGGATCGCGGCAAATGGGGCTTCCCCGGCGGCCTGATCGAAGTCGGCGAGACCGTCGCCGAGGCGGCGGTGCGCGAACTGGCGGAAGAAACCGGCGTGGTCGCCGAAGCGGGGCCGGTGGACGAGCTTCTCGACCTGGTCAGCCGCGACGACACCGGCCGGGTGCGCTTCCACTACGTGGTCGCGGCGGTGCGCTGCCGCTGGCTGGCCGGCGAGGGGGTGGCCGGCAGCGACGCCGCGCGGGTGGGCTGGTTCACGCCGGCGGAGATCGAGGCTCTGCCGGTCAGCAAGAACCTGCCCCGGCTGGTGGCGATGCTCAGTAGGTCTTGAGCGCCGCCATCACCGTGATGTCGACGTAATGCCCGCCGACGAAGGCCGCCTCGCGCAGGACGCCCTCGTGCTGGAAGCCGGCCTTGGCGTAGGCCCCGACCGCCCGGTCGTTCTTGCCGAACACCAGCAGCGACACCCGGTGGAGGTTGAGGTCGTTCCAGCAGAACCGCAGCGCCAGGCTCAGTGCCTCCTGGCCCCAGCCGTGGCAGCGGTCGGCCTCGGCGCCGATGACGATGCCCAGTTCGGCCGAGCGGAACACCGCGTGGATGTTGGATATCACCACATAGCCGACGAAGCGCAGGTCGGTCGCGGTGCGGATGGCGAAGAACGCCTTGCTCAGGTCCTTGCCCAGCCCGTTGAACCACGGGCCGAAGCCCATGCCGTCGGTCGGCCGGTAGGGTCCGTTGAGATGGGCGAGTTCGATGTCGTTGAGCCACTGGAACATCGGCGCGGCGTCGTTGGGCATCAACGGGCCGAGTACGATCTTCTCGCCCTTCAGCATGGCGGTGTCCTCTTGTTTCAACCGAACGGGCTCTGGCTGGAGGAGCCGCCGGCGTTCCCCGACAGGTAGTCGATCAGCGTCGTTCCCCGCGTCAGCAGGTCCACCAGCGACTGCATCTGGGTTTGAATGGGGGCATTCTGCCCCGAGGCGCCGTCGAGCACTTTTTGGAATGCCGCCGCCGCTTCGTTGATCGCCATGCTGGTGCCGCTGGGATCGGCGCCGAAGGCTGCCTCCAGCTTGGCGGTATCGAGCGAGAGGGTGCCGTCCGCCTGCTGGCTGATGCCGATGTCGGCCAGTCCTTTGCCGGCGAAGGTCCCCCCCGCCACTTGGCCCAGGGCCTTGGCCAGATCCGACGCGGTGGCGTCGCCGCCCATCTGCGTCAATTGGCCGAGCAGTGAATCGAACGCCTGCACCAGCTTGCCGGCGGGCGCATCGGCGCCGCCCTGGCCGACGATGGCCGACACCTGGAAGCTGCCGGTGGCGGTGAAGGTTTGGGCGACACCGGGCGCCAGCACGACGCCGGTGTTGGTCGGGCTGGATTGCACGTCGCCGCCATCGACGCTGTAGAGCGCGTCCTGGGCCGACTGCACCGCCGCCATGCCGCCCACCGTGGTGCCGGTCGGATCGTAGGCCAGCGCCGGAATACCGGACAGGGTGAAGGCATTGGCGGCGCCGGTCGAGTCCCCGGTCACCCGCAGGTCGTACAGGCCGCCGGATTGCTCGACGGTGGCGGTGACCCCGGCCTTGGCGCCGTTGATGGCGGCCGCGATGCCGTCCAGGGTGCCGTTGGTGATGGCGATGGTCACCGGCTGGCCGCCGGCGGTGAAGACGCCGGTCTGGGCGTCGACGCTGCCCAGGTTGAGGGTCAGGGTGCCGGTGCCGAAATCGGCATAGTCGGAATCCGCGGCCGAGCCGCTGACCACCGCCTGCGCCGCAGCCAGTTGCTGGACGTCGACGGTATGCTGGCTGACCAGCGGGCGATTGGCGCCATCCACCGCGATCGCCGCATTGGTGTGGTCGCGGGCCAGCTCGGCCATGACGCTGTCGGCCTGCTTCACCATCTTTCCCATGGCGCTGTAGGACAGCAGGTCCGAAACCGTCTGCTGCTGCTGCCCCAGCGACAGCTGGTAGGCCGAGTCCGAACTGCTGCCGCCGGCAGCCCCGGCCGACGAGCCGGCCGCCGATTGTTGCTGTTTGGCCTGCTGCGCCTGCAAGAGCGATAGCACGCTCGACGATATGCCTGAAATCGACATGGGCACCATCCGCTGTTCGCCATCGCCGTCGCAACATTCGTGCCAGAGCCGCAGAGCGGAAAACAGCGCCGGCGCGCGCTCGTTCCCGGCAGGATTTGCCGGCAACGGCGCAATGCCGCGGCAGAAATTTCCTATGTCAGCGCCCCAGGTACACGCCGATGACGATGCCGACCGCCAGCCAGAACAGCGCCTGCCCCGCGAGCAGCAGCAGAAGCCCGAGGCCGCTGCCCTCGCGCCCCTCGCGGGCGGCATTCGGCTTGATGGGGGCGATGCTGGACATCCGGATGGCCTCCTATGGCGACAACAGGCCGGCCACCAGCGGCAGCGCCCGATCGAGGTCGCCGTAGGTGAGCCGCCAACAGCCGCAGCTTTCGACCAGGCGGGCCGCCGCCTCGAAGCCCCGGCGGCCGAGGATGCTGTAGTTGAACGAATGCTCGCCCAGCAGTAGGCAGGCATCCGCCTTGGCCATCGGCTCCAGGATGGCGGCTTCGCCCGCCGCGAAACAAGGCACCACGATCGCCACCGGCGCCGCAGGCGGCCCGGAAGCGGCGGGATTCTTCAACAGCGCCACCCGGCCCTTGGCGGTGTCGGCCATGGTCGGCCCGAAAACGGCGGCGGCGAAGCGGCCGCGGATGACGTCGATGGAGCGGTTCTTGAGATTGGCCGGACGGTCTAGCGGCATCACCGCGCTCGCGTCGAGGGACAGCAGCGCCAACTCGTCCGACAGCAGCCGCCAGCCGGACAAAGCCAGCGCGGCGGCCAGCGTGCTTTTGCCGGCACCCGGCGGACCGGGCAACAGCACCGCCCGGCCGTCCCGCGCCACCGCCGCGGCATGGAGCACCAGCCAGGAATGGGCATGGGCGGCGATGCACCAGTTGAGCCCCCATTCCAGCACCGCCGGCGCCTGGTCCAGGGGCAGCGGCCGGAAGGGACGGGCGCCGTCGAAATCGAACCAAACCTGCGGCCGCACCCAGCGGCGCAATCCGTGCGGCCGCACCAGGGCGATGTGGAAATCGGCGAAGGGGCGATCGTCGACGATCCGGTCGGCGTAGAACAGCGACACCGCCTCGGCCACCGCGGCGATGCCGCTATGCAGCCGCACCACGAACGGGCCGGTGGCGAACGTCACGTCTCTTTCGCCCTGCGGGGGCTCGGCCGCGGGGCGGGAGGATGAGGGAGTCCCGAGCACGCAATCCCCAGTTCCATCACCCTCCCATCGCGATGCGATGGCCCCCGCCCTCTCCCGCACGCGGGACGGGGTTTTCGCCTCCACCAGGCCGGCGCGGGCGAGGTGGTGCAGAACGACGGAATCACCCGCCTCGCCGCCGGCGGCGAGCGCGGCCACCACCTCGGCGGCGGCGGGCGACAGGCGATGGGTGTCGCCCGAGGGCTCGCAATAGGCCACCGCGCCACCCTCCCAGCGCCGGACTTCCAGCCCGTCGGCGAGTGCCCAGCTCATGCCGGCCGATTGATCAGCGCCAGGTCGCGCACCAGGGTGGGATCGCCGTCACGCCGGCGGATCAGCGCCCGCATCGCCGCCACGTCGTAGCCGAAGCTGCGCGGCCATGCGGCTGCGTTGAGGATGGCGGCGGCATAGTGCGTCAGCCGCGGGTCCTTGGACCACAGCGCCTGCATCAGCGTCATCGGCAGCATCTGCCGCTGCTGGCGGCCCTGCTCGTCCTCGACGACCATCGCCACCATCGGCGCCGGCACCCCGGTGGCGGCGGTGAACGGCGTCGCCTGACCGATCTCGGTTTGCCGCACCTTGGCCTGGGGCTGCGCCCCCCGATTGGCGCCGGGAGAGAACCCCCCCGGCCACAGGCCGGGATTGGCGGCCCAGAACCGCGGATCGCGCCCGTCGCAGATGGTGCGCGGGGTCGACAGGTTGCCCGACAGCCGGCCCGATACCGTGCATTGGCCGGCCAGGGCCGGGCGCCCCGCCAGAGTCAGTACCACCGGCAGCGCCGCGCCGCCGCTGAGAAAGCGCCGCCGCGACGGAAGGCCGCCGTCACCGTCGTCTTCGCCCTGCATGGTCGTTGTCCTCGACAAATCTCAAGCCGCCATATTGGGAATATTCTGGTGTGTTTGCAGGGTTTCTCCGGTCCTATAGTCCGAATGGCAGGGCAATGCGGAATAGCTAGGAAACAATAATTGCCGCTTGTTTACGTTTGCCGCGTCATTTCCTGCCTCTCCGCGCCGCTATCTTGACGCATCAGTCGCTGGTGCGGAGAAAGTGGATGGCGCATTTCCTGGTCACCGGCGGTTGCGGCTTCATCGGCTCCCATCTCTGCGACCGCCTGCTCGAACGCGGGCATGGCGTGCGGGTGCTGGACGACCTGTCCACCGGCAGCGAGGCCAACCTCGATCCCCGCTGCCGGTTGACGGTGGGCGACGTCGCCGATCCCGCAACGGTCGGCCAGGCGATGGAGGGAGTGTCCGGCTGCTTCCACCTCGCCGCCTCGGCCTCGGTGCAGCGCAGCATCGAGGACTGGCTGGGCAGCCACCGCGCCAACCTCACCGGCACGGTGGTGGTGTTCGACGCCGCACGGCGCGCCCGCGGCGGCCCGGTGCCGGTGGTCTATGCCTCGTCGGCGGCGGTCTATGGCGACGGCGGCGACCGCCCGCTGTCCGAAGGCGCCCCGTTGCGGCCGCTGACCGCCTACGGCGCCGACAAGCTGGGCTGCGAACTGCACGGCCGCGTGGCGTGGCTGGTCCATCGCATCCCCACCGTCGGCCTGCGCTTCTTCAACGTCTTCGGCCCGCGCCAGGATCCGCGGTCGCCCTATTCCGGCGTCATCTCGATCTTCGCCGACCGCCTGCTGTCGGGGAAGGCGCTGACGGTGTACGGCGACGGCGGCCAGACGCGCGATTTCGTCTATGTCGCCGACGTGGTCGACCACCTGCTGGCGGCAATGGCCGATCCGGTGCGCGAACCCAGGGTGGTCAACGTCTGCACCGGGCGAGCCACCACCATACTCGCGCTGGCCGAGATCACCGGGCGCATCGTCGGAATTCGCCCCGAGATCGACGGCCGGCCACCGCGCACCGGCGACATCAGGACATCGCTGGGCGACCCGTCGCTGGCCAAGGTGCGCCTGGCGGTGAGCGCCGGCACCGGACTGGCGGAGGGGTTGCGGCGGACCATCGAGCATACCGGGATGCAGGCGCGCCGGCATGAAAAGAAAGCGGCGCCGGTGGAAACCGGCGCCGCTGGTATTCAGACCTGAAGACCCGCGATCAGACCGCGCGGACCTTGACGTAGGAGCCGGGAGCGTTGTCCAGCACCTTCAGCTTGCCGTCGCCGGGCTGGCGGGCGGGAACCTGCTTGCCGGCGAACTTGGACGCCCACTTGTCCCAATCGGGCCACCACGACCCCTCCTCCTGCTTGGCCCCGGCGATGAACTCGTCGGGATCGGCGGGATTCTTGGGGTTGACCCAGTAGCAGTACTTGTTGGCTGCGGGCGGATTGATCACGCCGGCAATGTGGCCCGAGGCCGCCAGCACGAACTTCACCGGCCCGGACACCCGCTGGGTCAGGGTATAGGTGCTGGTCCACGGCGCGATGTGATCCTCGCGGGCGGACAGCATGTACAGCGGGGTCTTGATCTTGCCGAGGTCGATCGGCACCCCGTCGAGAACGACGGCGCCCGGAACGATCAGCTGGTTTTCCTGATAGAACTTGCGCAGGTAGAAGCTGTGCATGGCCGCCGGCATGCGGGTCGAGTCGCCGTTCCAGTACAGCAGATCGAACGGGAACGGATCCTTGCCGAGCAGGTAGTTGTTGACCACGAACGACCAGATCAGGTCGTTGGCGCGCAGCATGTTGAAGGTCATCGCCATGTCGCGGCCGTCGAGATAGCCGGTTTCGCTCATCTTCTCTTCGATGCCGGTAAGCAGGGCCTCGTCGATGAAGACGCCGAGTTCGCCGGGCTCGGCGAAGTCGGTCATGGTGGTGAAGCCGGTGGCCGCCAGGATGCGGTTGTCGTTCTTGGCCGCCAGGTAGGCGCAGGTGCTGAACAGCAGGGTGCCGCCCAGGCAGTAGCCCAACCCGAGGACTTCCTTCTGGCCGGTGGCCTTCTCGATCGCATCGAGCGCCGCCAGCGGGCCTTCCTTGAGGTAGTCGCCGAAGCCCTTGGTCGCCAGCTTCTCGTCGGGATTGACCCACGAGATGACGAACACGGTGTAGCCCTGGTCGACCGCCCACTTGATCAGCGAGTTCTTCGGACGCAGGTCCATGATGTAGAACTTGTTGATCCACGGCGGCACGATCATCAACGGCTTTTCATGCACCGTCTCGGTGGTCGGCGTGTACTGGTTCAGCTGCATCAGGTCGTTCTGGAAAACCACCTTGCCGGGCGTCACCGCGATGTTCTCGCCGACCTTGAAGGCGTCGTAGTCGGTCATCTTGATGGTGAACCGGCCCTTGCCGCGCTCAAGGTCGTCGAGCAGGTTGTTGAGGCCCTTCACCAGATTCTCGCCGCCGCTTTCGACGGTGGCGCGCAGCACTTCGGGATTGGTCATCACGAAGTTGGACGGCGCCATCGCATCGACGAACTGGCGGGTGTAGAAGTCCACCTTCTGGGCCGACTTGTCGTCCATGCCGTCGACGTTCTTCACCAGTCCCTGGACCCAACGGGCCGACAACAGGTAGGACTGCTTGACGAAGTCGAAGATTTCATTCTCCTCCCACATCTCGTCCTTGAACCGCTTGTCGTCCCTGGCCGGCTTGACCACGGGCTCGCCCTGCTCGCCCAGCAGGCGGCGCGCCGTGTTTTGCCACAGCGCCATGTAGTCCTGCCACAGCGAGAGGTTCGCCTCCATCAGCTTGGACGGATCGCTCATCATCTTGGCGGTCATCTCGAGGAATGCGCCACCGACGTTGAGCGGATCGGGATTGAAGGAGGTGTCCGCATTCCGGGACAGGAATTCGGTGACGATCTTCTGGCTTCGCTCGGCAATGTTGGTCATCGCCTTGGACAGCTCGGCCGGGTCGATCAACTTGATATTCTTGCCAATTTCTTCAGTCATGGAAGTCCCTCGATTCTCCTGCGACTCAATGTGATGCGCGCCCAGGCGGCAATAGCTCTGATGGGGACAGGCATAACCTTCCCCGCCACTCCGTACCCTTAGCACGGATCCGCCATAGACCTATATACTTTCGTTTCCGGGCCTGATAAACGTCAACTTGCGTGATGGGGCGGGGCATCGACACGTTTCGTGATGATTTTTCGGGGTACGAAGGTCGCACATGAGGGTTAGCATCCGGACCGAACGCCTGCACCTTGGGGGCGGCGTGATCGTCTTTGCGCGAGCGGCGCTGGTGTTGGGGCTGCTGTCCGCCTGTTCGGTGGTTCCCGACGCCGTCAATCCGGTCGAATGGTACAAGGGCGCTGCCGATTTCGTCGGCGGCAAGGACGAGCCGGAAGATATCGCCGTGCCGCGCCTGCCCGCCGGCAGCGAGGCCGACAAGACCGCCGAGGCGTCCGAACCGGCCGAGGGCCTGGTCGCCGACAACAGCCGCAAATATGCCGGCGCCGTCCGCCGCGAGGTCGCCCCCACCAAGGCGCTGGCCCACAAGCCGGCCGCCGAGCAGCCGAGCCAGCAGGTCGCCCGCGCCGACGTGTCGCCGCCGGCCCCCGCGGTGGCGAAGCCGGTGGTGGCGCCGCTGCCGCCCAACATCCCCGATACCGTCGGCGGCGCCCCGGCCGGCGGCCGCGTTTCCGGCAACCGCCGCATCGAGGACGAGTACCGGCGCCGCCTTGCCGAATCGGCCGGATCGGACCGCGCCGGCTCCTACGACGACGGTCAGGTCCGCCTGATTCCGCCGGGAGGCCGTGGCAAGGGCATGGCGGCACCGCCGCCGGGTCCCAGCGCGTCGTTCCAGGTCGCCGCAGTCGACTTCAACGGCGCCTCGGCCAAGCTCACCCCGGCCGACCGCGCTGCGATCGCCACGGTGGCCAAGCTCTACCGCAAGACCGGCGGCGTCATCCGCATCGTCGGCAATGCGATCGATCCCGGCTACAGCAGCGTCCCCAGCATCGAAGCCTCGATGGAACGGGCCAACGCGGTGGCGGCCGAACTCACCCGCCAGGGCGTCCCCGCCGGCAAGCTGTTCGTCGGCGCCGCGGCCGGCTCCGGCAACAGCGGCGCGGCGGCGCAGGTCTACCTGGACCTTTAGTCGGGCGCCCCTCGCCGGCGAAGCGGGCGAGGGGCATTGGTGAATGCCATGCGCCGCAATCGTCCCCAAAATGGTAGATTCTTAAACGCCGGCGCGCTAAACATTGCGCTTCCCCGGGGCCGCAGGCAGGCCCCCTCCACTCCTCAGATCTTGGCGTCACCGAACCATGGAACAGGATTTCCACCGGATTAAACGGCTCCCTCCCTACGTCTTCGCGGAAGTCAACGCGATGAAGGCCCGGGCGCGAGCCGCCGGCGACGACATCATCGATTTCGGCATGGGCAATCCCGACCAGCCGACCCCCGCGCACATCGTCGAGAAGCTGGTGGAGGCCGCGCGCAACCCGCGCGCCCACCGCTATTCCATGTCGCGCGGCATTCCCGGCCTGCGAAAGGCGCTGTCCGGCTACTATGCCCGGCGCTTTCAGGTCGAACTCGACCCCGAGTCGGAGGTGATCGTCACCCTGGGCTCCAAGGAAGGCCTGGCCAACCTGGCCAACGCCATCACCTCGCCGGGCGACATCGTGCTGGTGCCCAATCCCAGCTATCCGATCCACCCCTACGGCTTCATCATCGCCGGCGGCTCGTGCCGTTTCGTGCCGGTGACCCCCGACAAGGAATTCCTGGCGGCGCTCGACCGCGCCGTGCGCCACTCGGTGCCCAAGCCGATCGCCCTGGTGCTGAATTACCCCAGCAACCCCACCGCCCTGGTCGCCGACCTCGACTTCTACGGCCAGGTGGTGGAGTTCTGCCGCCATCACCAGATCTGGATCCTCTCCGACCTGGCCTATGCCGAGATCTATTTCGACGGGGTGCCGCCGCCGTCGATCCTGCAGATCCCCGGCGCCCGGGATATCGCCGTCGAGTTCACCTCGATGTCCAAGTCCTACAACATGCCGGGTTGGCGCATGGGCTTCGCCGCCGGCAACAAGACGCTGATCGCCGCGCTGGGGCGGATCAAGAGCTATCTCGATTACGGCGCCTTCACCCCCATCCAGGTGGCCTCGGCGGCGGCGTTGAATGGCCCGCAGGATTGCGTCGAGGAAATCCGCACGATGTACAAGGCGCGCCGCGACGTGCTGATCGACGGCCTCGAGGCGGCCGGCTGGCACGTCCCCAGCCCGCCCGCCACCATGTTCGCCTGGGCGCCGATCCCGCCCGCCTTCGCCCATCTCGGCTCGCTGGAATTCTCCAAGCTGCTGATGCGCGAGGCCAAGGTGGCGGTGGCGCCGGGCATCGGCTTCGGCGAATACGGCGATGCCTACGTCCGCATCGGCCTGGTCGAGAACCGCCATCGCACCCGCCAGGCGGTCCGCAACATCCGCGCCTTCCTCGCCGGCACCGACAAGGTGCTCGAAGAATCGGAAAAGAAGCGGGCGGTGGCCGCCCGATGACGGCGCAGCCCCTGAAGATCGCCCTGGCCGGCCTGGGCACCGTCGGCGGCGGCACCGTCCAATTGCTGCACGAGCAGGCGGCATTGCTGGCCGCGCGCGCCGGCCGGCCGCTTAAGCTGGTGGCGTGCGCCGCGCTGGAACGGCCGGCGGAGCTGCCGCTGGACGGCGTGCCCTTCCATACCGACGCCCGCGTAATGGCGCGCGAGGCCGATTACGACGTGCTGGTGGAACTGATCGGCGGCGCCGGCGGCGTGGCGCTCGACGTGGTCGGCACCGCCCTCGACAAGGGCCGCCACGTGGTCACCGCCAACAAGGCGATGATCGCCCATCACGGCGTCGCACTGGCCGAAAAGGCCGAGAAGTCCGGCGCCATCCTCGGCTTCGAGGCCTCGGTGGGCGGCGGCATCCCGATCATCAAGGCGCTGCGCGAGGGCCTGGCCGGCAACCGCGTCGGCCGGGTGATGGGCATCCTCAACGGCACCTGCAACTACATCCTCACCACCATGCGGGCCAGCGGCCGCGACTTCGCCGACGTGCTGGCCGAGGCGCAGGCGCTGGGCTACGCCGAGGCCGATCCCAGCTTCGACATCGACGGCATCGACACCGCCCACAAGCTGGCCATCCTCGCCGCGCTGGCCTTCGCCGCCCCGGTCGACATCAAGGCGGTGGCCTGCGAAGGCATCCGCCACGTCTCGGCGCTGGACATCGCCTATGCCGACGAACTGGGCTACCGCATCAAGCTGCTGGGCGTCGCCGCCTGCGGCGATGCCGGCATGTCGATCCGGGTCTACCCGGCGATGGTTCCCCTGGCCTTCCCGCTCGCCCATGTGGACGGGGTGTTCAACGCCATCGTCACCGAAGGCGATTTCGTCGGCCGCACCGTGCTGGAGGGCCGCGGCGCCGGCGCCAGGCCGACCGCCTCGGCGGTGGTCTCCGACCTGATGGACATCGCCCGCGGGCGCGCCACACCGACCTTCGGCGTGCCGGTTGGCGCCCTGGCGCAACGCCCGGCGGCGCCGGCCGGATCCTGCCGCAGCGCCTTCTACATCCGCCTGATGGTGCGGGACGAGCCGGGGGTGTTCGCCGACATCGCCGCCGCGCTCCGGGACGAGAAGGTGTCGATGGAACAGGTCATCCAGCGCGGCCGCGCCCCGGCGGCGACGGTGCCGGTGGTGATGACGGTGCACGAAACCGACGAGGCCGCCATGCTGCGCGCCGTCGACCGCATCGCCGCCCTGGCGTCGATAGCCGAACCGCCCCGGCTGATCCGCATCGAAGCACTGTAGGCAATTCGCAGGGGCTCTAGTAAAATGCCCTGAATGTCCGCTGGTTTGGAAAAGGCGGAGAATCCGGGGAGAAAGCGTATGCCCGACAGACCGAATCCGGCGCCGGGGGAATTGGATCGCAACCTTGCCCTCGAGGTGGTGCGCGTCACCGAGGCGAGCGCGCTCGCCGCATCCCGCTGGATCGGCCGCGGCGACGAGAAGGCCGCCGACGAGGCCGCCGCCGGCGCCATGCGCCGTGCCTTGAACGTGCTGCACATGGACGGAGTCATCGTCAACGGCGACGGTGACGACCCGTCCCGCTCCCTGCATACCGGCGAGAAGGTGGGCACCGGCCGCGGCCCCAGCGTCGACATCGTGCTCACCGCGCTGGAGGGCCAGACCATCTGCGCCAAGGGCAGCCACAACGCCCTGTCGGTGGTGGCGCTGTCCGAGCACGGCGGCTTTCTCAAGGTCCCGGGCCAAGCCTACATGGACAAGATCGCCGTCGGCCCCGGCCTGCCGGCGGGCATCGTCGACCTCGACCAGCCGCCCGAGGAAGTGCTGCGCCGGGTGGCCGAGGCCAAGGGCCGGCAGATCGCCGACCTCGCCGTCTGCGTTCTCGACCGGCCGCGCCACTTCGATCTCATCGGCCGCCTCTACGAGGCCGGCGCCCGGGCCATCCTGATCGACGACGGCGACGTCTCGGGGGCCATCGCCGCCGGCCTGCCGGATTCCGGCATCGACCTCTACATGGGCTCGGGCGGAGCGCCCCAGGGCGTGCTGGCCGCCGCCGGGCTGAAATGCCTGGGCGGGCAGATGCAATGCCGCCTGTCGGTGCGCAACGACCAGGAACGCGCCCGCTTCCGCGCCGCCGGGCTGGATCCCGACCGCAAATACGACATCGACGACCTCGCCAGCGGCGAGGTGATGTTCGCCGCCACCGGCATCACCGACGGCCACGTGCTCAAGGGCATCCGGCTGGCGCGGGGCGGAGCGGTCAGCCGCTCGCTGGTGATGCGGTCGCTGACCGGCACCATCCGCACGCTGATTGTGCACCACGATTTCGTCAAGGGCGCCACCCTGCGGCCGCAATGACGGCGGCGGTCGGGGCGTTCCTCGGCGTTGCCCGCTCGCTCACCGGGCGCCGCTGGGAGGTGCGCCGCGGCGACGAACGGTTGGCGGCGGCGCTGTCGCAGCGCCTGGCCCTGCCCGAGTTGATCGGCCGGGTGCTGGCCGCCCGCGGCGTCGGCCTCGACCAGGCGGAAAGTTTCCTCGCCCCGACCTTGCGCGACCTGCTGCCCGATCCCGGCCACCTCCGTGACATGGATCGCGCGGCCAGCCGCCTGGCCGAGGCGGTGGCCGCCGGCGAGCCGATCGGCGTGTTCGGCGATTACGATGTCGACGGCGCCACCTCGGCGGCGCTGCTGTCCGGGTTCTTCGCCGCCGCCGGGGCACGCCCGCTGGTCCACATCCCCGACCGCATCGCCGAGGGCTATGGCCCCAACGCCCCCGCCCTGCTGGCGCTGCAGGCCAAGGGCTGCCGGGTGGTGGTGACGGTCGATTGCGGCACCACCGCCTTCGCCGCGCTCGAGGCGGCGGCCGCCGCCGGCCTCGACGTGGTGGTGGTCGACCACCACGAGGCCGAGGCTGCGCTGCCCGCCGCCTTCGCCGTGGTCAACCCCAACCGCCTCGATGAAGCCAGCCCGCACGGCCACCTCGCCGCCGTCGGCGTCACCTTCTTGCTGGCGGTGGCGGTCAACCGCGCCCTCAAGGCATCGGGCTGGTTCGGCCCCGCCCGCCCCGCGCCCGACCTGCTGCAATGGCTGGACCTGGTGGCCTTGGGCACCGTCTGCGACGTGGTGCCGCTGATCGGGGTCAACCGCGCCTTGGTGGCCCAGGGGCTGAAAGTGATGGCGCGCCGCGGCAATGCCGGCCTGGCGGCGCTGGCCGACGTCGCCGGCGTGCGCGAGCGGCCCGACGCGTTCCATTGCGGCTACATGCTGGGGCCCCGGGTCAATGCCGGCGGCCGCGTCGGCGAGGCCGGCCTCGGCGCCCGCCTGCTGTCCTCCGACGATGCCGCCGAGGCGATGGCGATGGCGCAGCGGCTGGACGGCTACAACAAGGAACGCCAGGAGATCGAGGCGGCCGTGCTGCTGGAGGCGATCGAGCAGGTGGAGACCCGCCCGGACGACGGGGTGCCGCTGCTGGTGGCGGCGGGCGACGGCTGGCATCCCGGGGTGATCGGCATCGTCGCCGGGCGCCTGAAGGAGCGCTACGGCCGGCCGGCCTGCGTCATCGCCTTCGACGGCGCGGTCGGCAAGGGATCTGGACGGTCGGTGATCGGCCTCGACCTCGGCGCCGCGGTGATCGCCGCGCGCCAGGCCGGCATCCTCGCCGCCGGCGGCGGCCACGCGATGGCGGCCGGCTTCACGGTGATGCGCGACCGCCTGGCCGACGCCCGCGCCTTCCTGGCCGAGCGGCTGGCGGCGCAGCAGACCGGGGAACTGGTGCCGCTGCTGGAACTGGACGGCGCGCTCGATTGCGCCGGGGCCACCGTCGACCTGGTGGAGACGCTGGCGGCGCTGGGCCCGTTCGGCTCCGGCAACGCCGAGCCGCGCTTCGCGGTGGCGGCAGCCCGCATCGTCAAGGCCGACGTGGTCGGCTCGGGGCATGTGCGTTGCGTGCTGGCGGGCGCCGGCGGCCAGCGCCTCAAGGCGATCGCCTTCCGCGCCGCCGACAGCGAGATGGGCCACGCGTTGCTGTCCTCGCGCGGGGCCGGTTTCCATCTTGCCGGATGCCTGCGGGCCGACACCTGGCAGGGCAATACCAGCGTGCAGCTGGTGATCGAAGACGCCGCGCCGGCGCGACCCGCCTAAGAGTCCGTCCGGAGACATCATGAAGGATTACAAAGCTTTCTCAGCATCAGGCGGATGGACGCGAGGCGGAGGAAGGCGAGCGCGCTATGGTTGAGGTT
>Ga0265331_10000087_pt1 | contig 125673 bp, 127 predicted proteins | sample 41923metaG_FD_202088 | JGI IMG/M metagenome (GOLD analysis project Ga0265331, IMG submission 202088) | Rhizosphere microbial communities from Carex aquatilis grown in University of Washington, Seatle, WA, United States - 4-19-23 metaG | ecosystem: Host-associated > Plants > Roots >... | reverse complement strand
GCGGAGCGATCAGACCCGATCCCATCCCGAACTCGGCCGTCAAACGCTCCAGCGCCAATGGTACTATGTCTCAAGACCTGGGAGAGTAGGTCGCCGCCAGGCCCGCAAAGGACAATATATGGGGACCTCACGATATTTCGAACCCTCTCCTCGATTGGAGGGGGTTTTTTGCGTCTGTTGGATTGCGGAGGGCAACAGGGCAAGCCCGCCGACACGGTGGACAGGAGCCGCGATCTCACCGAATCTCGGGTTCGAAACGAGGATAGCCTTCGCAGAGCGCCACTGATTCCGTCCCAAATCTTGCGGCTATGGCGCGACGCCTGTCGCCTTCGAGGGCCGGGCGCTCACAATCGCTCGGTGGTGTCGACGATCGGCGCGGTGGCTCTCGCGCTTGCAGCGGTCATTCAGCATTGCGGCATCTTCTGTGGTTCAAACTGGGTGGCGTCGCTGTCGGCATTGCGGTGCAGCTGGCGACCATCGCGATCGCCTGCTGCAAGACCGACGGTCCATGGCGATGGAGGCCATGACGGCTCCGTTCCCGGTACAGCGCTGGACCGAGGCTCCGGCGGAAGAGGCGCAGCTTGGCGCGAAGTTATAAATGTTCTTGTGTAAGTTGTGTTTCCGGCGCTTTTGGTGCGTGCGCCTCACGTCATTGGCCCTCGTGCCGTCGTGCGGTCGTTGGAAAGTCAAGTTCAGCTGCTGAGCGATCGGCATCGTCCAGTCCCGCGCTGATCGGGTTGGCGCCTCTGAGGATATGGTGGGTCGCGGATGCACGCGTCGATCAACGGATTTCGATTAAGAGAGCGCCGGATTGTCGCGCGCCGTGCATCCCACCCATCGACTCGAAGAGTTGTTCCCGCGGATAACGCGCGCGGGTGAAATGCAGTTTCCGGGGCGGTGACGCGATGAGACGATTGCCACAAGGATGCCGCAGTGCGACCAAAGATCATGCCGCCGTTCAATCTCTCGATTAATCTTAACTGCGGACTCGGCTATCCTGTTTGGACAAGTCCGTATAGCTCGAAGTCAGCGAAATATTCTGAGGGAAAAGTCATGACGGTGCGTAGAAAACGAAGGATCCCTTGTAAGGTGGGCGGATTTCTGTTGAGCGGTCCGCTTGCCCTCGCGCTTGGGACTCAGGCATTCGCGCAGGTCAACATCCTCGAGAACCGCTTCGATCAGAGCCGCACGGCCGCAAACCTGAGCGAGACTGTGCTCACCCCTGCGAACGTGAACGCGGCGAGCTTCGGAAAATCCTGGACCAGTCAGGTGGATGGCGCGATCTTCGCGCAACCGCTCTACGTCAGCAATGTCTCGATCAATGGCGCGACGCACAATGTGCTCTACGTCGCGACGATGAACGATGTCGTCTACGCCTTCGACGCGGACAAGCCACAGGCGCCGCTTTGGATTCGTGATTACCGCGCGCCGGGCGTGACGCCGGGGACGCCCTTTGACGCGACGACGGCCAGCGCCGGGATGGGCATTGTCGGAACGCCGGCGATCGATCTACCCGGCTCCCGCATGTTTTTCGTCGCCGAGACGATGGAGAGCGGGGCCTATGTGCAGAGGCTCCATTGCATCGACATCCGGACAGGCGCCGAGATCAGAAACGCCGTGATCGCCGGTAATGCGAATGGGCAGGCTTTCGATCCGAAGCTTCACAGCCAGCGGCCGGGCCTCGCGATCGTCTCCGGGCAGGTGTGGATCGCCTTCGGCTCCACCATTCCCGGCGACTTCACGCCCTGGCACGGCTGGGTCATGACCTATGACATCAACACGCTGACGCAGACCGGCGCGTTCGTCACCACCGCGCCGCAAAGCGGCGGCGGCATCTGGCAGAGCGGGGCCGCGCCGACCGCCGATGCGGCCGGCAATGTGTATTACCTGACCGGCAACGGTACCGGCCAGGCCTATGACGGCGCCAGAAATTTCCAGGAGTCGCTGCTCAAGTTCAGCTACACGGGCGGCCTGAAGCTCGTGGACTGGTATACGGCCGCCGACTGGTCGACGCTCGACGCCTATGATCTCGACCTGACCGTCGGCGGCACAACGCTGATCCCCGGCACGAATCTGATCGCCTTTGGCGGCAAGGTCGGTCTCGAGCGGGTTCTCAACACCGGCGCGCTCGGCAAGTTCACGACAAACGATTCGCAGGTCGTGCAGAAGCTCCAGATCGGCCCTGTCCCGAACTATGTTGGGAACGATGGCGACCGCATCCTCGGCGTCGCCTACTGGAATCGCGGCGCGAATTCCAGAATGTACGCTTGGCCCGGACTCGCTGCGCTGACCTCGTTCAGCTTCAACGGCGCGACCTTCGCGCAGTTGCAGCAGAACGGGCTCAATCTCTTTGGCGAGCCCTCGGCGGCCTTGTCGCTTTCCGCCAAGGGCGCGACAGCCGGCTCGGGCGTCCTCTGGGTCGCGCGCAATCAGGGCGCGGGCCGCACGATCGGACAGCCCGGCGTCGTCGAAGCCTACAACGCCGACAACATTTCGCAGCTGCTCTGGAGCAGTACGCAAAATGCGACGCGGGACGACGTCATCAGCGTCGGGCGCTTTGTCGTCCCGGTGGTCGCCAACGGGCGCGTCTACATGGCGACCGCCAGCGGCAGCGTGCAGGTCTACGGGCAGCTCTCCCAAAGCCCACCGCCCCCGCCGCCCGCCTGGACCAAAATCGGCATTTCGGCGACGCGCGTTGCACGCGGGGCCGACGGTACGGCTGTCCTCGTCAACACGCCCAACGGCACGGTCTGGCGCTATCAGGGCGCGCCGAACAATTGGTCCCAGATTCCCGCGCCGATCGCGATGACGGATGTCGCGGTCGTCAATGGCGGCTCGCTCTACGCGCTCGGAACCGACCAGAACGTCTATCGTTTCGACGGCAATTCCTGGCACAAGGTCGGTGTGCGGGCGCTGACGATCGGCGCGGCCTCGGATGGAACCGTCATCGTGGTCTCGACCAACAACACGATCTGGAAGAAGGCGGCCGACGACAATGTCGAAGCGTGGAGCCAGATCCCCGGCGCCGCTCTTCGCGTCGCGCCGCGAAACGCGAACAGCTACTGGGCGATCGGGACGGATCACAATGTCTATCGCGGCGGTCCTGCGGGCGGGTGGACACAGGCGGGCGTGAGCGTTGCCGACATCGCGACCTCGCCGGACGGGCGAATCCTCGTGACCAATGCACAGACGAAAAGTCTCTGGCTGAAGGTCACAGACGATACGACGCCGTCCTGGAGCAACCTGCCGCAGACGGCGAACAGCGTCTCGATAACGAACGGCGGAAGCATGATGGTCGTCGGAGTCGACGCCAATGTGTACGTGAAGTGAAGCCGCGCGCGTCATGCCGCCCGAGCCTGTTTGAAAAACAAGAAAGAGACCTCCATGTGTCGTGATCATCGCCTCCTTCTGGCCACGAGCTTCATGATATTCGGACTGTGCCCGCTCGCCGCCGCGGCGAACGCCCCCTGGACAGGCGCTGTCATCTCCAGAACTTTGGGCAAGCCGCTAAGCGTGACGTCGATCGGCCAGGGTCGTAGCTCCCTGTTCTACCCCAATGTCGGCGCCAGGCAGTTTCTGCCGCCCGGTGTTGTCGCCAGATATCCCGCGGGCTTGTTGAAGCATGCGACCGTGGACATCCGCTTCCAGATCGACGCCGCAGATCGATGCGTCGGCGCGGAAAGCGCGCTCGACGAGTCGGCTCTCGACGCCCGGCTTTTCGCCAATGCCCCGGACCTCGCTGCGTTGCTGCCGAAGTTGCGCCAGGAGGCATTGGGCTCTGTCGCAACGACTCTTGCCGGCGTTTGTCACCAGTAAAACCAGACGCTGCGCGTTCGTCCCGGTGCGAGCGCGTAGCGTACATGGAAGCCTGTGAGCGAACTTGTCCCAGGACGATATTCAATTTTCCCGGACTGGCCGTTGAAGGGACCTGCTGGCGCAGGGCCAGGGTGTCGATGCCGTGGCGAAGGCGGCCGGCGTTTCACGGCAGGCCATTTACCGAATGCAGGAAGGCCCGGCGGCGGCGCTTGCTGAATGGGGAGTGTAATTGCATCAGCCCCAATCGTGAGTTCAGATTGCCCGACCACGCAGTTTGAACGGAAGAATGTTTGCACCAACTCCAGGATCAAATGACAATCCAACCTCGTTTTCAGATTGCCAAATGATTTGCGCACAAATTCTCTGCTCGCGCTTTGATATCTCCAATACAACATTGGTTGGTAGGTGCCCATTTTCGTTGCATATTAATCGCGCTCCGAGGACGCTCAAATCGCGAATAACGCAATTCAATGTTGATTGGTCTCTGAACTCTACGATTCCACCGAGATAAGTGCGCTGCCGCGGGATTTTACGACGCTCAATCATGACGCTCTCATTTATCCGTAGTTAATGAACTCTTAATTTGAATTATTTCCATATCGGCTGCGGGCGTTCAAGCTCTTTTTCAACCTGAGAGGTTCTAACGAATTTTTAACCTTAACTCTCAAGCGAGCCTTCGGCGGCGGCGCTCGCGGAATGGGGGGTAGTGGGACCTTTTTCCATGAGCGCCTATGAGCTGGGCCGGACAGTTCTGCCTCAATAACATATTGAATTTCATGATGTTTGGCGGTCCCGAAGGGATTCGAACCCCTGACCTTCGGTTTAGGAAACCGAATTGATCGCTTTCCTTCGGTTTCCTCTGCATTCCTGTAGATTGATTTCAAACGAGAAAAGCCGTCGCTTCCGTTTCCTCTTGTTTGATCTGTGTGGATAGTGTTTCCTCTAATCTGCTTACCGGCTGCTTACCGAGTTTCCGCTTCATGCCGCGCATCTCTAAATCGACGGTCGACGGGCTCGTTTGCCCGGAAGGGAAGGATCGCATCTTCCTTTGGGACGATTCGCTCGCCGGCTTCGGCTGCGCCGCCTTTCCGACTGGCCGGAAAGTTTACGTCGCGCAGTATCGTCAGCACGGCCGTTCCCGACGCGTGAACATCGGCGAGCATGGCCGGCTGACGCCCGACGAAGCCCGATCGCAGGCCAAGGTGATCCTCGGCGCTGTCGAGACGGGCGCGGATCCGATCGAAGAGCGCCGGGCGGCGCGCGCCGTGCGCACCTTCGCCCAAGTCGCCGACGACTTTCTCGCGCAACACGGTGCCAAGACAAAGCGCCGAACCAAAGAGGCTTACGAGGTTCTGCTGCGCCTTCACATTCTCCCAGCAATCGGATCGATGCGCGTCGCCGACGTGCGCCGTGTCGACGTGGCGCAGATGCACTCGGCGATGAAAGAAGCGCCTGGCGCCGCCAACCGCGCCGTAGCGCTCGTGTCGACGGTCTGGAATTGGGCGGCGCGCCGGGACGAAACCACCTTCGAGGCGAACCCGGCCCGCGGCATAGAGCGGAACCGTGAACAGCGGATGGAGCGTTTCTTGTCCAGCGACGAGCTGGCGCGCATCGGCGACGCTCTGCGCCTCGCCGAGACCGAGGGCTTGCCTTACGTGGTCGACGAAACGAAGGCCAAGGCGAAACATGCGGCGAAGCCGGAGAACCGCCGGGTGAAGCTAGACCCGTTCGCCGTGGCGGCGCTGCGCCTGCTGCTGCTGACGGGTGCGCGGCTGCGGGAAATTCTGGACGCGCAATGGTCGCAAGTTGACCTAGAGCGGGGGATACTCTTCCTCCCAGACAGCAAGACGGGCCGCAAGCCGATCTATCTGTCGGCCGCGGCGAGAACCGTGCTGGCGGGCATTCCGAGGATCGAAGGAAACCCGCACGTCATAGCAGGTGCCAAGGACGGCGCCTCCCGCGCGGACCTTAAGCGGCCATGGGAGAGTGTTTGTCGCGCCGCCGGCCTTGAGGGCGTCCGCCTGCATGACCTTCGTCACAGCTTCGCCAGCTTCGGCGCCGGCGCGTCGCTCGGTCTCCCGATCATTGGAAAGCTGCTGGGCCACACACAGGCGGCGACGACGGCTCGATATGCGCATCTGGACGCGGACCCGCTGCGCCGGGCCGCCGACACGATCGGCGCGACGATCGCCGCCGCCATGGGAGACGCCACGAAAGGCGCGACCGTCACGCCGATGCGCCGGAGGAAACGCCCATGACCGGCGACGGCGACCGACAGGCGGAAATCGATGCGATGTGGTGTGAGTCGGTCGACCGAGTGAATGCGCGTCCGACGATCGGCGCACGTTGCCTCGAATATTTGAGGCGGGAGGGCCGCCAGCTTGAACTGAAAATCACGCCGGCCGCGTTCGACATGCGCCTATCTCCGCTCGTCTCCATGGCCGAACGTCGATGGAGCCGAGTGTTCGAAGTGGAGAAAGGAGTGGCCGCTCGAAAGCTGTTGAAAGCCCTGCGAGCAGCACGCGAGGCCGGGATTTCTGGCGCACAGACGCGAGTGGATTTGAACGTGATGACCGATGCGCTCTCCGGCGCTGTTCGGCTCGCCGATGCTGAGGGCAAGCGCAAGCCGAATTGGTCGCGTTTCATCGCCCGTGATGTTGGGGAGGTTTACGCGTGGGCTTTCGATCGAAAGCCCGGAGTTTCACGACGCGAGAAGGGCCGCAAGCTGGGCGGGCCATTCGTCAACTTCGCCTATTTTGTCATTTCGGAAGCCCCTGATATCGAGCGCTTCCGACCCAACGGCGAAGAGTATATGGGCAGGAAGACCTTGGAAAAAGAAAGTATTGCGACATACGTGTCCGACGAACGAGAGGCGATCGACCTTGTTTGGCGCCGACACGAAAACTCGCGCTGGGTCGCGTATGGGATTTCGCCCTAAAAAAGTTTTCCGTTTTTCCCATTTTGCGAAAGGGCGTTCTTTGCTGCAAATGAAAGGGCATTCCCGCGCGCTACTTGCGCCAACCATAGCGGAATGCACATGCAGAAAAAACCGATCAAGCTGCTGACCCCGAAAGAAGCTGCGGCGCGTTTGCTGACCACGCCCGGCACCTTGGCGAAGAAGCGTATGACCGGCGACGGGCCGCCCTTCGTCAAGATCGGGGCGAAAGTCGGCTACGATGAGGAGATGATCGACGCCTGGCTCGCCGCGCGCGTCCGCAAGTCGACTTCCGACAAAGGCGAGGCCGCGTGAATGCGGGGCCTGAAAGTGGGGAAGGCCGCGCGCTCGCGTGACGCGGGCGGCGACCTTCCGAAGATCGAGCGCTTTGGCGGGCTGCTCGCGAACGAAAATACATCTCCGATCGGATCGCTTCAAGGTCACAAGGTCGTCCTCGCCCGCGAGGTGATCCGCGACGGCGCGCGCCGCGGGGAGCCGAGCGCGAAAGTCGTCGCCACGCTGATCACGCCGGAAGGCCGGGAGCGCGTCCTGTGGATGGGCTTTTCCGCCGCGGCCGCGCGGGAAATCGCCGAGCCATACCGCCGCGCGGGCGCCGAGCTGGCGGACACGATCGGGGGTGCGAAGTGATCGTCTCCCCCTTGCACACAGCGGGCCTCGGCAAATCGACGCTGCGGTTTTTCCGCAGTCCGAACGTAGGCGCCGACTTTCCATTCCATTGTCACGATGACCTTGTGGCCTGTCTGGGGCTTCCCCGCGAGCTGCGCCGGTTCTTCAAGCGGAAGATTGCCGCCGACTGGAAGGCCGATATTCGGACGATCGCGACGCCCGACGGAATCGTGACCATTGCGCCGCACTTCATGGCGCAGGGGCTCATTGGGGCGGCCATCGATACGCGCTCTGCACCATCGTCCTTTGATGAGGACTATGCCAAGGCGGCAGCAGACGCCCTGAAAATCGTCACCACCGGATGGTCTGCGGATGAAACTGTCGCCTATCTGATCGAGGCGTTCAACAGACAAGGGGGCGGCGCATGACGGCGCCCCCTATCCCTCCTGTGGCGGCGGATCGCGGCGCCATCATTCGCGCGCCGCTGATCAGAGCCCACGCGATCGATATGAGCGATAAGCTCGTCTCGCTCGCAATCTCCATGCGGGAAGCGTTCTATCTCGAATCCGACGACCTTGCGTCGATGCACGCGGATCAAATCCGCCTCGTCTTTCGCGAGGTGGCGCTTTGCCACAATGAGCTGCAGGCGATCAAAAAGGCGCAGCGATGACGGCGCGCCTGATCGAAACCGACATCGACGCGCCCATTTCGCCGCGTCTCCCAAATCCCGCTGCGCCTGAGGAAAGGCGCGACGTCGTGCGCGCGGGCGCGGCGCGGGCCGGGGCGACGCTGATCTTGCAAAGCCCGGCCGGTGTCGCCCCGCTCGTCTGCGCAGTCGGACCTGTGCCGCGCCTTCAATGGCTGGCGCAAGTTCAAGCTGACGACGGTCTCGGCGATGCGGAACTCGCCGTCGCCGTTGCGCTCGTCGGCTACGTCAACAGTTCGGAAGGCTACGCGTTCCCGTCACAAGCCGAACTCGGCGACCGTGCTGGCGTTGCCGAACGCAGCGCTCGCCTGCGCCTCGCCAACTTGATCGCCCGTGGCCACGTCCTGCAAATGCGTCGCGGGCCGCGCCCGAGCGTCTTCTTCCTAGTGCTGAAAGACCGGCAACCAGATTGCCAGTCATTCGGCGAAAATGACCGGCAAATCCCCCGCCGGTCTTTTCCGCCTGTCGACGGCGAAAGGCCGGCAAAACCGCGACACAAAGACCGGCAAAATCACGACAAAAAGACCGGCAAAACGCATTTTGTGAACGATTTTAAATCAGTCGGTTACAACGCAATAACCTGTAGACATAACCAGACGACTGAACCAGAGGATAATCCGGAGGCCGCTCACCAAGCCTCTCAGGAACAGCATTCGGACGCTTCGCGCGCCCTCTCCGGAGAGGGGGAGGATTTCACCGGATGACCCCCGCCGCCGCCATCCGCGCGCAAGCGGACGCCCTCGAGGCGCAGGCCGCCGAGCTGCGCCGCATCGCCGACGCGCTCGACGCCGGCGAGGCGCCGGAGCGGGCAGCTGACGAGGGGATGATTTGCTTCGAAGCGGCGAGGCAACGCGCAAACGTGAGCGCAACGCAAATGCGACGGTTGATCAAGGACAATCCGGGCCTCGCATTCAAAACCCGCGCTTCGAAGAGGTGGCATGTCGACCCGCGCCGGCTCGCGCACCTGCTGCTGTCGACGCGCGGCGAATTTGGCGGTTTTGGCGAATGACAGACGGCGCTGGCGCACGCATCGTTCATGGCGAACAGGAGATCACCGCATGGGCTTCGTCGACAAAATCATGAATCGCGGCTCGGCCGGAACGCCGGCACCTGCGCCGATGCTTCGCGGCGCAGATTGCCTTCCGGCGAGTGCCCGGGCGAAGCTGCAGCAGCTGCGCGACGCGCGCGAAGCGGCGCAATCCTTCGCCAACGCCGCATACCGCCGTTCCCAGTCGCTTTTGATCGACAAGCAGAACACGCAAGCCGAACGCGACGAATTGGTCCGTCGGTTTGGCCTGAGAGACGACAACGAGCGCGTCGTTGCTGTCGACCGGAAGATTGAAAAGATTTCCGGCGAAATTTCCCACGCGCAGGCGCAGCGCGCCGACCGCGACGGGCCGTATCGGGATGCGAGCGCGCTCCTGTCCGCCGTCGACGATTGCGTGAACGAGCTTCGCACGCCCGTCGACGAAGCGCTCGTCACCGTCAAACTCGGTGCCAACGAGTCCCCCATCGCTGCCGTCGAAAAACGCCGGGCGGCAATCGCGAAACTGCAGACGGAAATCCGCATCTCGGCGGCGGCGCCGTATCCGGCTGCGGACGCGAAAAGGGCGATGCGGGAACACATCCTGCACCTCGCCGCGCTCGGCGAGCCGGACGTCGCGCCGTGCGTCCAGAGCCTTCGAGCGCCTGTGCTCCCGCACTTCTCGGTAATCGGTAACCAGCGGACCCTTCACGAAACGAAGCTCGGATCGTTCCCTGTCGAAAAGACGGTCGACGCCGCATCGCTGCTGGCCTGGGCGTTCAAAGACGAAATCATCGCCAAGCTGGAAGCACAAATCGACTCACTCACCGACGGCGACGACGGCGCCCTGACCGAGATGCAACGGAGCGAGGCGACCGCGAAGGCGCGCGCGGAAATCCTCCGGCTCGAGCGGGAGGAAGAATCGATCATCGCCGCCGCAGCGTCGCAGGGCTTCGCGATCGCCCGGCGCCCGGACGCCTCGCCGCTCGCCGTTCTCGGCGTGAACGCCTGAAGGAGCAATCATCATGGCCGCATATGACGACGGAGTTGCCGCCGAGCGGGCGAGAGTCCTGCAAATCATCAATGGGCGCGGCGGCGACGCGCGCGCCTTGCAAATCGCGTTGAACGCCTCCGGCCCGAGGCCGCGGACGCCGGTCGACTTGGCGCCGATCGCCGAAGATTACGCCCGCGGCGTTGCGACCGAAAATCTTCGAATCGTCTTGCTGCTGCAGTCGCCGGCGGCGACGCAAAACCCGGCCGGCGTCATCGCGGCGATCAGCTCCGGATCGGCGACGGCATGGTGACCATCATCGAAGCCCTCGCCGGCCGGCCGTTGGCGATCATGCCCGAGGCGCTGGCCGGCTTGCTCAACATCGATGACGTCTCGACACCGGGCGCGTCTCGATTTGCCGGGGCGTTCTCGCGCGAGAGCATGGCGCGCGTCACGCCCGGCGGGACCGGCGTTTTGAGCGTTTGCGGGCCGCTGTTCAACAGAGGCGCAATCCTCGGAGAAAACTGGGGTTTCTCGACGTACGAAGGCCTCGACTTCAAGCTGCGCCAGATGGCCGCGGACCCGAAAATCAAGCGCGTCATTTTGGATATGGACAGCCCCGGCGGACATGCCGCCGGCGCCTTCGAACTCGCCGCGACGATCCGTGCCGTGAACGCGACAAAGCCGGTTTTCGCACATGTGAATGCGCTCGCAGCCAGCGCCGGATATGCGCTTGCTTCTGGCGCGCGGGCCATCGTTTCGGCGCCGTCGGGAGAGTCCGGGAGCATCGGAGTCGTCGTCGCGCATGTCGACATCAGCGGCGCGCTTGAAAAGGCCGGCGTGGGCGTGAGCCTCGTACACGCGGGCAAGAACAAGGTCGACCGCTACCCCTACAAGCCGTTGAGCGAGAGCGCGAAGGCGGAACTTCAAGCCGAAGTCGACGCGTTCCACACAATGTTCGTCGAGACTGTCGCCGCCGGCCGCGGCTCGCGGCTTACGGCTGACGCCGCGCGCAATACCGAGGCGCGGATCTTCCTCGCCGCCGACGCTCGCAACGTTGGATTGATCGACGAAATCGGAAGTTTCGGCGAGCTTCTGGAAACCCTCGAAAGGAAGAACTGAAAAATGTTGAGCCTGGAAAAATATGATCCGACCCCGGCGGCGAGCACCACCGGCGAGTCTGAATTCTCCAAGGGCTTCGCGGCCGGACGGGCCGCGGAAAACCGCCGCGTCGCGGGCATTCTGGCGCTCTCCGGCGACACCTCGAAGAAGACCGCTCTGGCGATCGATCCGAGCATCACACTCGAAGCCGCCAAGGAGAAACTGGCGCCCGGGGCGTCCGCGTCTGCTGGCTCGTGGGACGACATCGTCGCACAGATCAACCGCGAGCGCGGGTTTGGCGAGCGCCGCTGAGGAGCATACAAATGACCGACGACACCACCGCCGCCGCCGGGCGCTACACCCTTGAGCAGATCGAGGAGGCCCGAGCCGAGGCATTCAACTCGGCGCGCGCCGAGGCGTACCCCGAAGCCCACGCCGCTGGCCTCGCCGCAGGCCGCGCCGCGGGGGTCGAAGAAGCCCACGCCGCCGGATATGCCGAGGGCGAAGTCCTGGGCCGCATCGAGTTCCGCCAGCGGGCCGCCGCAATCATGCAATCGCCCGAGACCAAAGGGCGGGAAGACAGCGCGCTCCACCTTGCCCTGAACACTCCCTTGGAGATGGATGCAGAGGCTGTCATTGGCCTGCTGGCCACCTTGCCTCGTGCGTCGGCTGTCGGATCGATCGGCGAGCGCGCACAGGCGACAGTGCGGCGCTTCAACTCCGATGACGACGCCAACGCCACCCTCCACTGACGAGATCGGCGTGCCGGCTGCGATGCAGGTCCACAGTCGACACGCCGCACGCGGGCGGGCCCTTGCCTCTGTGGGCTCGCCCGCACCCGAGGCCGAAAGCCCTTTGAAATCAACATAAGGTTCCAACTTGGCGGGAATCAAAGGCGTGCGGCGGGGAGGCGCAACCGTTTTGCGTATCAAATCTCGCGCGTTTCGCAGTTCCGTTCCGAAACAGAGGCCGAAAATGGCGAAGCGCGCGACGACAAAAGCCCAAGATCCGCAGGCGGCGACTCCGGGCATGGTGCCTGTGAAGCAAGCTGCAGCGCTCTTGATGATCACCGAGCGCTGGGTTCGCGAGTTGCAGGGCAAGGGCTACATCCCGAAAGGTCCTGAGAGAGGCGCCGTTTCGCTTGTCGGTGCCGTGCAGGGCTACATTCGATGGCTCAAGGACGAGGAACGGCGCGCGTCCAAGAGCGCCGCGGCCTCCGAAGTGCAAAAGGCCCGGGCCGAAGAAATCAGGCTGAGGACGGCTGTCCGGACTGGTCAGCTGGCCGAATGGTCTCAGGTCGAGGAAAGCCTCGCCGACATTCTCGCGCGCCTCAGAGGCCACCTTGGCGGCGTCCCGGCTGCGTCGACACGCGACCTAACGACCCGCGCCGCGATCGAAACGCACATGAACGAAGCCTTCACGCGGGCGAGGGCCGAGTTTGAAGCGCTCGGCGCCGAGTTGCGCGAGCAAGCGAGAGGAAAGCGCTGATGCAGAACGAGAACATTCAGCCGGGGATGAGGAGGCTCGGTGCCGCTGTTGACGACTTCGAACTCGTCGCCGAGGATTTGCGGCGCCGGATGCTGAAAGCCGTGGACGTTCCGGGCCTCGACGACGAGGGGCGCGAGACCGCCGAGCGGCTGATCAACGAAGCGACCGACGAGGCCATTCTGCTGTTCAAAGAGCGGCTTTTGGCTAAATTACACTAATGGCCAACTTGGGCAGGCAGCATTCAAAGGTAGGTTCATTTTCGTCGCAAAAAACCCTTCAAATCCTTCAGCCGCGCGCGCCTACAAGCAACTGAAAAATGTGCGGATTGAATTAGGACCTGCTCGGATCGAGATATATCGGCCGGCCTGTTGTGTACGCCAAAGTTTCCGCCTGTCGCGATTCTGAAGAATGAACTTGACGAAACTGATATTTCATTGGCAGCTGATCTTGAAAGAAACGGACCCAATGCAGCTACCGTCGAATTTATCCGTGCAATCCCAGCGGAAATTTTTGCTTCGTTCCGCTTTAAATCAGGCGAGCCCGGAGCAAGCTCCCAATAGGCCGAGCATACCTCGCCAAGCTCTTTTATTTCTTCAAACAGGTTGTCGATACGTTTGTCTACAAAATCCTCGCGGAACTTCCACCGGTTTGCAAGAAATCCAACGAGAATAGCTGTCAAGATCGGCGGACCAACAATTTTAGATGCTTCAATAAAAGTATCACCATTCCACATTTTGGAAAACCTCAAGATTTTTGTCGACCCATTTCGTCCTTAATGTAGTTTTCCGCGTCGATTTTCCATGCGCGAAACTCCAAATCTTCCGCCTTTATTTTTAAGATACTGCCTATCTTGCTGGCCGGTATCTTTTTCGCTCGGACTAAGCCTCCAAACGCCTCCTCAAGAAATGAGGAGCTGTAGGTGAATGCTCCATCAAGGTCTACGATAACTTCATCTCCGTTTTGCTGCGCTTCGATCAAGGTGGGGAGCAAAAAGTCGTCACGAAACCGTTCCCCGCTGAACGGACCATCCGTACGATAGCGGCCCGCGGGATACGGAGAGAAAGATTCTGCGATAGATAGGACTTTTTCACCCATTTTCGCCACCGTCGTTCGAAAAGTTCGCCTCCAGCTCGATGAAGGTCCCCAGAAGAGGCGTTGAGCAAGTTAGGTGCCGCCCGCGCCCGTCTGAAAAAATATAGTGCCCGCGCCGGCTAATCAACCTCATGCGGCCGCCGGGGCACTGTCGCACAACGTTGAGTATTTTGGACAGGCCTTTTCCTCGCTCCGGTAGCTTCGTCGAACTTCGTGACATTCGCAAAGCGGCCTCCACGGCCTCGCCGTCCTGCTCGTCCGTGTTTGCCCTGAATTGAGTGCCGAATGCCCCAGCAAACATCGCAGTTAGCTCTTCAAGGGGCCATTTTTTAGGCAGCGTGACCGGGATGGTTTGACCTTGATCGTAAATAGCAAGGGTTAAGATTTTCTTTACCGGGTCGGCCGATCCGCTAAACCACCACAAGGGAGGTATCAAATTTCGGACGTTGTCAGAATTTCCATAAGCATGACCTTTTACATTTTCAATAGCATCCACAATTGCTCCAAATAAATGCCGCTTCAAAGCCATATCTCCACCAACTTCTAAAAACAATTTCCGTATATCATCGGCAGCTTCTCGATAATCTGTATTATCTCCGCACCTCATTGGAGCAATATAAATCAAATTTTTATCAACACCGCCTTCGAAATTAGGAGAAAAATCGCCTGGAAACCCAAGCAATTCAAAAAATCCGAGTTGAGATAATGTTGATAGAACATTTTTGTCCCATTTATCAAGATTAATTGCTCCGATTATGCCGGTGTTTCGGCGGACTCGGTCGTATTCGGCGGCAAGTATAAGTGCTGCTCCAGGTGTAATGCTGCGAACCTTTGAAAAGTCTGTGTAAGATCGAACCCATCCAATTCGGCTTTTCTTTTTGCTCGTTGGGGGCTTTATCCTGCCGCTAGCCTTACGAATCGTTCTTAATCTGAGATCGTGGAAAAACACGAGACTTTCTTCGTTGTTCCGATCTAAACATAATATTTCTGGGATGGGGCTTTCATTTGAAATTTTGACCAGGCGGCGGCCGGAAAGCGTCGTGAACTCGGCGTACCGAACTCGGGTTAGCCCCCTTCTCATTCGCACGTAGAGCGACCGTCGACGCAACCATTCCCGATATCGAGGTGTCAATTTCTTCATTTCTAACGGGCCCAAGCGTGGAAGGTAGGCGTTGGCAGGAATCAGTCGAACGGACGAATTAGCCCAAATCGTTCGCGCGCTCCAAGTATTTCGGACGCTCGCCATCCTTTGCGCGGCGGGCAGGTCGGCTAGCGAGGCGCGGCTCTGAGTGCCGCCGTTGCTTGAAGCGCACTGGAGCACATGCGATTCTCTCGGCGTTGCCTCGCGCGCCGGAGAATCGCCGCATGTCAGCACGAAAGCCCGCTCCCGTGTCTCTCGCGCCCGTCGGCAAGGCGAAGCGCGACCCAGTCGCCGCCGCCGCCCGCACGATCCGCAAGTTTCAGTCCGCCGATGGACGCCGCCCGGATGCGCCGACGCCGGAGCGGCTGGCGAAGGCCGGCGGCGCGGCGCGAGTCGAGCGCTTCACCGAGGAGGAGGAAGTCTTCCACCCCGGCGGACGCGTGAAGTTCGAAGTCGAGTGCGCACGATTTCGAGTTGCTGACGACACGCTCGCGCGGCTCGCCAACGGCGGCTTTCTGGCGCGCGACCCAGAACGCAACGCCGCGCTGGCGCAGGCCGGGCTAATATATCGGTCGGCATGGCGGCGCGCCACAGGCGGCGCCGGCCCGGCGGGCGTGTCTTGGGCGGAACGCGTCGACGGCGGGACCAAGACCGGCCTGCTCGAGGCGGAGTCGTCGGCAAGCGGCCTGCACGCGCTGCGCCGGATGCGGGCGGCGATCGTCCCCCGCTCTGCGCTCCCGATCGTCGAAATGATCGTGCTTGAGGACGGCGAGCTCGTTGACGCCGGCCGGCGTTTCTGCGGCTATCAGGCACAGATCCAAGCCCGGACTGCGGCGCTCGTTTTTCTGACCATCGGGCTTGAGGCGATCGCCGAGACCATCGGCCTGATCAAGCCTCCCGTGGAGAACGCGCGACCGCATAGCGCCGCCGGCCTGTCCGCATGATCCACACGGCTGAACAGGGCTGAATTCAGCCTTTCGCCCGGCTGAATCCGATGCGCCAGCGAGGCTGAAACCCGAAGGAAATCAGCGCAACGAAAATGCGAGCGCATCGTCTGAGCATTGCTGACAAGGCGGCGGCGCTGGCCTCGTACGCCAAGCAGGCACAGGACGAAACCCTCGAGAACCATGCCCGGCGAATCAGGGCGCGGGCCATTCAGAGGATGGGTACCCTGTTCGAAGCTATGTCCGCGCCGGGAACCCGGACTGACAAACCTGAGGGGCGCGCCCCCCTCAGGTCGACAGCTACAGAAGTCGCCCGCTCCATCGGCATATCACCCGACCAGCAGAAGCAAGCCGTGCGTGTCGCTCGGGTGCCGCCTTCCGACTTCGACCGCCAAGTCGACAGCCCAAAACCTCCGACGATTTCCGCGCTGGCCTATTCCCCCGCCTTCGCCTTCCTGAGCCTCACGCCCGGCCCCTCGCCGTTCTCCTCGACGAAGATCACTCCCGCGGCCTCGAGGGCGGCGACGATCTTGGCCGCAGTGTCCGCGCGACCGCCCAACTCCCCGTCCTGCGACTCCAGTCGCGCGATTGTCGGTTCGGAAACGCCAGACGCCTTGGCCAAGTCGGCTTGCGACCACGCCAAGAGCGCCTTTGCGGCCTTCACCTGCCGGACCGAGACCATGCGCACTCCGATTGATAGAATTTCTATTGACTGAGCCCCTCAGAGGGATTAATAGAAATTCTATCATAACCCACCCGCAAGGGCAACGCCGAAGCACGTTTCGGCGAACGCCCGAGCCTCGTCCGAAAGGAGTCCTCGTGACCCTGATCGAACTCCCCCGCCGCCGCCGCGCGCCGCGGACCTTCCTCGAAGCGCCGCCCGGCCTTCACAGGCGCATCAGCCGCGCGCTTGACGCCCTTGGCGACCTTCCGGAGGGCTTTGACCTTCCCGGCTTCGACGACCTCTCCCAAGCCCTAATCACCATTGCCGACGACCTCGCCGGTGACCCGGACCTTGAGGACACCGCCGACGCCGAGCCGGAGACCGAGCTATGAACGCGCGTTGGTGGAAGGCGCCGGAGACCGGCTTTCTCGACAGACGGCTGCAAAAGTTGCCGGCCGGGCTATTCCGGTTTTGGTTCAATCTGAACTGTGTGGCGTCATGGTCCGGCGGGCGATTGCCGCCCGTCGAGGATATCGCCTTCTTGCTGCGCTCGTCTGTCGCCACGGTAGAGCGCCGCCTTGCCGCCCTCGCCGACGCCGGGCTGATCATCCTCGCCGATGGCGCGCCGCAGTTCGTCGACGGCGCTGCGGATCTTGCGCCGGCCGGCGAGCCGCGCGCCAAGCCCATGTCCGGCGCTGAGCGAATCCGCCGCTGGCGCGAGCGCAAGGCCGCGGGCGTAACGGCGCGTAACGACGCCGAAACGGCAAGAGACAGAGAAGACGAGAAAGACGAAGAATCCGCGCCGGGCGGCGCGAGCGAGAATGACGGTTTCGAAGCCTTTTGGCGGATCTTCCCGAAGCGGGAGGGCGACAATCCGCAAGAGCCGGCCCGGGCTGCCTATCGCAAGGCTGTCGCCGCCGGCGCGCCGCCTGCGCTGCTTCTGGCAGCGGCTCACGCCTACGCCGCAGTGACCGCAAGCCGGGAGCGGAAATTCATCGCCAGCGCCGCCCGTTGGCTGTCCGAAGGCCGATGGCGGGATGAGGCGCAGAAGCCCGACGCCGCCGCGCCGCCGATCGAACCGCCGGGCGTCTGGATCGCCGCCGACTCGCCGGAATGGGCGCCATGGTCGGCGCACTGGCGAACGACCAAGGGCAAGAGCCCGCCCGTCGACGGGCGCAACGGCTGGCGCTTCCCGACCCTTCACCCGCCCGCTGCGGAGCTGGCCGCGGCGTGATCATCACCACCAGCACCACCACCACCACCAACGGAGAACGACCATGACGAATTCAGCGCCCCCTTCCGGCCCGATCGACCATCACGCCAACGAGGCGGCGAGCCTGATCCGGGCAGCATGGCTGATCATCACGTCGCCGGACACGGACTTCGCCAGCGAGCGCGACCGTGAGGCGCTGCGTTCGGCGATCAGCGCGGCGATGGATCAAGCCGACGCTGCAGCGCATCTCGCAACCAACAAGGCCGGCTGAGGGAGGGAGGCCGAGCGCCTGACGACTCGGCTTGCGCACCGAGTCGGCGCCGCCTATCTTCGCGGCAAGGCGGACCTGTGCCGCAATGAAACGCTCGCGACCGCGGATGGACCGGCGCGGGCGTTTCGCTTTTTCAGTGGGCGGGATTTGCTTACCGGATGCTTACCAAAGTTTGAACTTGCGTCTGCAGCCCAGATTTTTATTCGATAACCTTCTGATTTATATGGCGGTCCCGAAGGGATTCGAACCCCTGACCTTCGGTTTAGGAAACCGCTGCTCTATCCTGCTGAGCTACGGGACCGCGGCGCCGAGCGCGCGCGAAGATATAGAAGAAACGCGCGAGTCTGTCCACGAAGGTGCAATCCGCCCATTGCGAAAGGATGCGTTCACGGCGTCCGGCTGCGTCCGGCGATCGCCCAGTAGACGCTGCCGGTGACGAGGCCGGTCAGGAAAAACAGCAGGGCGATGCGCTGCTCCAGTGGATTGGCTTGGTGCAGGCGGGCGAGGCCGCGCGCGGCGCGCAGGATCCAGGGTGAAGCCGCCGCCAGAACGGCGCAGCCGCCGGCGTTCCAGAGCCAGCCGCGCACGCCGGCCGCCTCGCCGATCAGCGCTGTCACGGCGAGCGGCGCTGCAACGGCGGCCATGCCCACGGCCCACAGGACGAAGCCCAATCCCGCCAGCGGCTCTCCGGACGCCGCAGAGTCGAACCAGACGAAAACTCCCGCCATCGCCGCCTCGAAACCGGCGTCGCGCATGCCGGGATCGGCAAAGGCGGCCAGAGGCAGGAAGGCCAGTCCGCACCCCGTCGCCGCAAGATAGCCGAAGGCGACGGTGATGATACGCCGCAGCATGAGAATCCGCCTCAAGGTTCGAGAACGGAATCCCAATACAGGTAGTCCATCCAGCTGTCGTGCAGATAGTTGGGCGGGAACAGGCGTCCGTTGCGGTGCAGATCGGCGACCGACGGCGCATAGGGCGTTTGCGCCGGAATCATGTGGGCATCGTGCGGCAGCCGGTCGCCCTTGCGCAGATTGCAGGGGGAGCAGGCGGCAACGACATTCTCCCATGTCGTCGCGCCGCCCTTGGAGCGGGGGATCACATGGTCGAAGGTCAGTTCGTCGTGCTGGCCGCAATACTGGCAGGTGAAGCGGTCACGCAGGAACACGTTGAACCGGGTGAAGGCGGGAAAGCGCGACGGCCGCACATAGGCCTTCAACGACACCACCGACGGGAGGCGGATTTCGAAATTCGGGCTTTTGACGGTCCTGTCGTATTCGGAGACGATGTTGACGCGGTCGAGGAACACGGCCTTTACCGCATCCTGCCAGCCCCACAGGGACAAAGGATAATAGCTGAGTGGCCGGTAGTCGGCGTTCAGCACCAGGGCCGGACACGCTTGTGGCGATACAGTCTGCTGGCGAAAGTGCGCAGTCACGCTTGCCTGCCCTCGTTGGAGGAAGGCCCCATGAACGCACCCCAAGGCGATCACGGCGCCCCAAGAATATGGGCACACTCTACAAGCATTGCGACAGGCTTGTGAAGCCGGCCTCCCCGGCTTCGTCGTCATTTGCAAAAAACCTTTGAATCCCCGTGAACTGTCTGGATGTCGACAGGCCTGACCGCTGGCGTCTGGCGCGTCCCTTGCCGGGACGGAGCGCCGTCCGGCTTCGTCGCTGGCCTTGTGTTTCGATTCGAAACCGGACTGGTTCATAGGGAGAAACCCGGTGACACAGTCCTTTCATTTCGAGCTGGATGCCGCCTCGTTCCGGGGCGAGCCGCGCCGCCGTGATCACGCCTGGAACTGGTCGGGCAAGATGCCGCGCCGCAATGCGGCGATGCTTCGAGTCGGATTTTCGGCGCTGGCCGGCGCCGGCGATCTCGTCGTGACGCTGGCCGTCGCGGCGACAGTCCAGATCCTGTATCACTGGGTCGCCTATGTCTGGAATGGCATGGGCGTCGCCAATCTCGAGGCGTGCATTTTCGTCGCGGCGCTGTTCTTTCTGTCGAATACGCTGCGTGGGGAATATTCCATCACCCGCTATCTGACGCTGCAAGGTCGTGGCGTGACGACTTTCGGTCTGTGGAACCTTTCGTTCCTCTGCGCTCTCGCCCTCGCCTTCTTCATCAAGTCCGCAGAGGAGACCTCGCGCCTCGGCCTTGCGCTGTTCTACGTGGCGGGCTTTGCTGCGATTTACGCCGAGCGGGCGGCTCTGACGCATTTCGTGCGGCGCGACGCGGCAAAAGGCGGTGTCGCCGCCCGCCGTGTCCTGCTGGTCGGCTTCGAGGACGAACTCGCCGCCTTCGATCGCCGTCGCCAGCCCTGGACCAATGGTATGCATGTCGTTGCCGCGGCGGTGCTGCGCGATAGCGAAGCGACGCTCGATGACGATCTGGCGCTGGCCGCCGCCTCGGCGCGGATGCTCAAGCCCGACGATGTGTTCATCCTTGCGCCCTGGTCGCGTACCGAGGTCATCGACAGTTGCGTCAACGCCTTCCTGCGTGTGCCGGCGCAGTTGCACCTCGGTCCCGAGAGCGTTCTCGACCGCTTCGTCGACGCGCGCATCGACAAAATCGGCACGATTGCCAGCCTCAGCCTGTCCGACCACGCGCTGGAGCCGATGGAAATCCTCGCCAAGCGCGCCTTCGACATCGCCTTTGCGGCGGCCGCGCTGGTCGCCCTGTCGCCGCTGCTCGGTCTGTTCGCTCTGGCGATCAAGCTCGACAGCCCCGGGCCGGTGCTGTTCTTCCAGCGCCGCCACGGCTTCAACCGCGAACAGTTCCGCATCGCCAAATTCCGCTCCATGACGGTGATGGAAGACGGTCGCAACATCCGCCAGGCGACGGCCAACGATGATCGCATCACCCGCGTCGGGCGCATCATGCGGCGCTGGAACATCGACGAACTGCCGCAGCTCATCAATGTGTTGCGAGGAGAAATGTCGATCGTCGGGCCGCGGCCGCACGCGCTGGCGCACGATCAGCTGTTCGAGCGGCGGATCGCGCTCTATGCCCGCCGCCACAATGTCAAACCCGGCATCACAGGCTGGGCTCAGGTCAACGGACTCCGCGGCGAAATCGATTCCCCGGAGAAAATCCGCGCTCGCGTCGACCACGATCTTCACTACATCGACAACTGGTCGCTGCCGCTCGATGTGTGGATCATCTTGCTGACCGTGTTTTCCAGAAAGGCCTATCGCAACGCCCAATAGGCCGGCGATTCGGCCTTCCCCCGGTTCGCGCAGGGGAAGGCCGAGGCGAGGGGCGGACGATCGAGTATTGCGTTCCGGGCGACGCTTTCATCCGCGTGGCGGCGCCGGGCCGTCCGTCCCCTCGCCATTTTCACCCCCGCCGAGAGATGAAAATCGACGCTGTCCCGCAACGCCGCCTTGCGCGAATTTGCCTGAGCCTTTATGTTGGGGCCACGCGCCCGAGAATTGTCCGACGGATGGCGCGAGCCGCATCTATGCGGCCGCCGGGTCCGCAGCGAAGCGTACGGGCGCGTCATGGTTTAAGGTCGCGCAGTTCTTGCAACGGTCGTGACAGATGGGCGCCGGACAGCGGCGCCGTGAAAGGTTCTTTGTGACGAGCGCATGGCTACGCCCATGATCCGCGTGACATCCGTCCCTCGCCTCGCTGGAGAAATCCGCGCGTCTGCGAAGGCCGGCGTACGCGCTTTGTCTCGTCACCCCATTCCTCCGGCCGGCCATTGGCGTAGCGCGAGTCCGCGCCGCGCGCGTCGGCCAGACGATCTGTCCGCCGGCCTTCGCGCCGGCTCCTGTGCAGGAAATCTGACGATTTCCCTCTCTCTCCAGACAATCGGCGAATGCGCATGCGCGCTGGATCCCTCGCGGCCGCGGGGTTCGACCCCGCGTCAGCCGCAGGGCCTGCGCCCCGCTTCGCCTCAAAGAGCACGACATGGCCAACAAAATGCTGATCGACGCATCCCATCCGGAAGAAACCCGGGTGGTGGTGCTACGCGGTAATCGCGTTCAGGAATTCGACTTCGAAGCCGCTGACAAGAAGCCGCTGCGCGGCAACATTTACCTCGCCAAGGTGACGCGGGTCGAGCCCTCGCTGCAGGCGGCGTTCGTCGATTACGGTGGCAACCGTCACGGATTTCTCGCCTTCGCTGAAATCCACCCCGACTATTACCAGATCCCCGTCGCCGACCGGATCGCGCTCCTCGAAGAGGAAAGCCGCGCGCATCGTCAGGCCGACGAGGAAGAACATCATCCGCGGCAGACGCCGCGCGAAGGGCGCGGACGCCGCTCCCGTCGCCGTCAGCACGATGGCGCGGAGAAGCGTGCGCGCTCCGACGAGGCCGTGGTTTCCGAAGTTCCCCGCTTCGAGGACGTCGCCGACCTGTTCCCGGCGGTGGCTCCGCTGATCGACGACGAAGCCGCGGCGGCGGAGTCGATCTCCGCCACGCCGGTCGACCACGAGCAGGCTTCGCCCGCGCCCGTCGCGATCGAATCCGAAGCGCCGGTCGAGTCCGCGCCCGAGAATGACGCGCCCGTCGTCGAGGCGGCTGCGGAGGTGGAGACGCCGGTCGTCGCCGACGACGCGCCGATCGAGGCCGCCGACATTCGGAACGCCGATGACGACGCCGAGGTGGACGACGACCAGAACGAAGACGGCGCCGATGAGGCGCCCCACGCGGCGCATGAAACCATTTCCGTCGATCCCGCCGGCTTCGGGTCGGTCGAGGAGGGCGCGGCCGCCGAGTTCTCCGAAGAATCCGCCGAGCCGGATCACGAGATCAAGGCCCGCCGCCAGGACGAGCGCGACGAGGAAGCCGGGCGCGGCGGCGAGGATCACGGCGACGACGACGGCGACCACGACGACGAGGCGGATCACGTCGAGCACATCGGCGGCGACGCGATGGACGAGGCGCCGTTTCACCACATGCGCCCGCGCCGTCAGTACAAGATTCAGGAAGTGATCAAGCGCCGGCAGGTGTTGCTGGTGCAGGTCGTCAAGGAAGAGCGCGGCAACAAGGGAGCGGCGCTCACCACCTATCTGTCGCTCGCCGGCCGCTATTCGGTGCTGATGCCCAACACCGCCCGCGGCGGCGGCATCTCCCGCAAGATCACCGACGGCGCCGACCGCAAGCGGCTCAAGGAAATCGTCCACGATCTCGAGGTGCCGGAGGGGATGGGCGTCATCCTGCGCACTGCGGGCGCCGCCCGCACCAAGCAGGAGGTCAAGCGTGACTTCGAATATCTGTTGCGGCTGTGGGAGAGCGTGCGCGAACTGACGCTGCGCTCCTCGGCGCCGACCCTCGTCTACGAGGAAGGCTCGCTGATCAAGCGCGCCATCCGCGACCTCTATGGCCGCGAAGTGGAGGAGATCGTCGTCTCCGGTGACGAGGCCTATCTCGAAGCCCGCAATTTCATGAAGATGCTGATGCCGAGCCACGTCAGGAACGTGCGCCAGCATCCCGACCAGACGCCGCTGTTCGCCGACGCCGGGGTCGAGGCGCAGCTCGACGCCATGTTCTCCAATCACGTGACGCTGAAGTCCGGCGGCTATCTGGTCATCAACCAGACCGAAGCGCTGGTGGCGATCGACGTGAACTCGGGCCGCTCGACCCGTGAGCACAATATCGAGGACACGGCGCTGCGCACCAACCTCGAGGCTTCGGACGAAGTCGCGCGGCAGCTGCGCCTGCGCGATCTCGCCGGTCTCATCGTCGTCGATTTCATCGACATGGAAGAGGGCCGCAACAACCGCGCCGTCGAGCGGCGGCTGAAGGAAGCGCTCAAGAACGACCGCGCCCGCATCCAGGTCGGCCGTATCTCGCATTTCGGCCTGCTGGAAATGTCGCGTCAGCGCATCCGCGCCGGCGTGGTCGAGGGCTCCACTGTGCCCTGCCCGCATTGCGTCGGTGCCGGCACGGTGCGCTCCACGGCCTCGATCGCCCTGCATGTGCTGCGCGTGCTCGAGGAGGCGCTGCTCAAGAGCTCCGCGCATGACGTGACGCTGCGCACCCGCGCCGCGGTCGCGCTCTACATTCTCAACCAGAAGCGCGACCATCTTCAGCAGATGGAGCATCGCTTCGGCGTGCACATCACCGTCGGCGCCGACGATACGCTGACGGGCGCCAATTACCACGCGCTGGAGCGCGGCGAGCTGGCCTCCGGTCCACGTTCGCCGTCCGTCGGCATGACGCCGCTGCGCGTCGATTCTCTCGCTGTCGAGCCGTTCGACGAGGACGAGGCCGAAGAGGATGTGAGCGAGCCCGCCTTCGAGCGCGAGCGCGAGGGTGAGCGCGATCAGCGTCGCCGCGAGCCGCGTGAAGTGCGTGAGCCCAGAGAGCCCCGCGCCCCGCGCGAGCGTGTCGAGGCCAGCGACGAAGAGGATGCCGACGGCGCCCAGCGGTCCCGCCGCCGGCGTCGCCGTCGCGGTCGTGGCGGCCTGACCAATGGCGCGCCCGCCCCGCAAAATGCAGAGCAGCCGTCGGACGAGGGTCTCGCTTTCATGGCGGCGATCGAAGGCGCGCCGGCGCCGGTCGACGGCGCCGCGCCGCGCGACGATGGCGGACGCGGTCGTCGCGGTCGCCGTCCAGGCCGCTGGACCCGCTCTTCGGCGCTCGGGCCGGAATTCCGCGATCAGGGTCCGTTCCCGCCGGACGCTGGCATCGAGGAAGCCTTCGTGTCGCCGCGCGAAGCGCATGTGCCGCCCTTCGGCGACGCAGATCGCCCGGCGGGTGAAGACGCGCCGCCGGTGATCGCGGCCTTGCCGCCGTCCGCCGAGTTGCCGCCGACCATCATCGCCGCCGCGCCGCCGCCGCCCGTCGAAACGTCGGCGCCCACCGGGGTTTCGCACAAGGGCGAGGCGAATGGCGCGGAGCCGCCGCCGGCTGTCGAGACCGCGCCGGCCGCGCCGGAGCCTGCCTCCGAGCCGGCGCCCCCGCGTCCGACCACGGAAGTTGTCATCACTGCCGCCGATCACTCCGGCCCGAAGAAGGGCGGATGGTGGCAGCGCGTGACGCGCGGCTGACGATCGGCTCCTCATCCCGATCCTCTCCCCGCAAGCGGGGAGAGGCGGAATTCACAAACAAAAGGCTCGCGCGCGGACTGCGGCGAGCCTTTTTTTTGGCGGTTCGATCGGGCTGTCAGCCCTTCACGCACTCGGCGGTGAAGGTCTTGCGCGCCTTGCCATGCAAACCCTTTGCGTCGGCCTGGGCCTTGCAGTCCTTCTGCTTTTCGGCCGGGGTCGCCGGCTTCTTGGCTTCGGCGGCGGCGGCGGGCTTGCTTTCGGCCGCGGCGGCGCCGGCGGCTTCCTTGGCTTTGCCGGCGATTTCGGCGGGTGGCGCCCAGACGGTTTCAGCACGCGCGGTGCTGGCGGCGGCAAAGCCGGCGACAAGGGCCGCAGCCACGAGATATTTCATGCTCATGCTACTCACTCTCTTGTTATTCAAGGCCGCGCAGGCCTTTCCCCCCATCGTGGCCGCGCCTCGCGCGCCCGACGAACGACGTGGACATTAGCCGGTTCGAACAGCTTTGTCTTGGTTTTGTCGTAATCTTCGCCCCGGCCGGCCGCCCCCTTTTCGGCGTGTCAGAACTCGATCCCCGCCTGCGCCTTGACCCCGGCCTTGAAGTGGTGCTTGACCGCGGTCATCTCGGTCACCAGATCGGCAGCCTCGATCAGTTCCGGTCGGGCGTTGCGGCCGGTGACGACGACATTGAGATCGGCCCGGCGACCGCGTAGCGCATCCAGCACGTCGTCGAGCGGCAGATGTTCGTAGCGCAGGGAAATATTGAGTTCGTCGAGTATGAGCAGACGGATTCGTGGGTCCGCCATCAGCGCCAGCGCCGTCTCCCACGCCTTGCGGGCGGCGGCTTCGTCGCGGATGCGGTCCTGCGTTTCCCAGGTGAAGCCTTCGCCCAGCGTGCGCCATTCGACGCCGCCGAGGCGCTCCAGCACGGCGCGCTCGCCGCTCTGCCATGCGCCCTTGCCGAACTGCACCACACCAACACCCCAGCCATGGCCGAGCGCCCGCACTGCAAGGCCGAATGCGGCCGTCGACTTGCCCTTGCCCGGCCCGGTGTGGACCATCAGCAAGCCTTTGCTTTCGATGGTCTTGCTCGCGACCTCGGCGTCCTGGACGGCCTTGCGCTTTTCCATTTTCTCGCGATGGCGGCGCGCGTCGTCTGTTTCGTCCCGGTCCATTCGATCGTCTCCCTGCGGCCGGGCTTTATACGGCCAGCCCGGCGCGGGGACCATGGGCGGAGACGCAGGAGCCCGTCACTCCCCCTGCGTGAACGCCCGCGACAAGGCCTTCTCGATACCCGGCAATGGATGATGGGTCAGATCCTTGCCGATTTCGCCGACGACGCGCGCAGCGGTCCTCGCCGACAGGCGGTGGCGCAATTCGCCGAGCGCGCGCGGCGGCGCGACGATCACCAGTTCCTTCAACTCGCCGCTCTCGACCGCCGCATCGAGTCGCTCGGCGAGTTCGCGGGCGAAATGTTCTTTCTCGATTTCGTGCCAGTCGGAACTCTCGACGGCGCTGCGAGCGCCCATGCCTACGGAGGAAAAGGCGCGGCCCGGCGCGTCCGTTCCCTGATCACGGGTCGCGGGGTTTTCGTCGACCCGCGCTTCGACGACGCGCAGGTCGAGCAGATCCGGGTCGCCGTGATTTTGCAGCAGCAGCGCCTTGCGTCCGTCGCTGACGAGAACGTGAGCGTTGTTGTGGACCGCGATGATTGTCATGACATGTTCCTTCCCGCCGGCCCCCCGTTCTGAAAGGATGGGGCTGACGGGCGGGAAGAACAACTGCGGCGCAGCGTCGCTTGTGCTCGTTACTTGCGGGACTTCGCCAGCTTCCCCAGCCAGTCGGTCATCGCCGGATCGTCGAGAGCGCCGGTGACGGTCTCCTGAGCCCCATCGGCGCCGATCAGCGCGGTGAAGGGCAGTTCGCCGCGCCAACCCTTGTCGGCCTCGAAATACAGACGCTCGGCGAAAGAGTCGGCGAAGGCGTAATGCACAGCGTCGACAAGCCCGGTCTTTTCCAGCCGGGCGGCGGCGCGGGGGCGGTCGCCTTCCGGATCGGTGTCGACGAAGATGATCGTCACATCCTTGCGCTCGCGCACGAGCTTCGCCCAGTCGGGAAGCTCCGCGAGACAGGGCGGACAGGTCACCGACCAGAAATGGACGATCAGCGGCTTGCCCGCATGCGCCTTGCGCAGATCGGCGAAGGCCCCGCGGCCCCAGGGTTTGAACTCGAACGCCGCGGCGGCGCCGGCGGCGACGAAAATCGCCGCGGCGAGCGCCGCGCCGAAAACGTTTCTCGACGCTGCGCTCATTTTTGCGCGTGATCGTCGCTGGCGGGCAGGGAAATCAGCCGATAGCCATCTTTCGCCGTGGCCCAAGACAAATAGGCGACGCCTTTCTGGGCGATCAGCAGTGGATGATCGGAGGCGCCGGCGGTGGCGGCGAGCACGCGGGGCGAACTCCAAGCCTTACCGCCGTCGCGCGAACTCTGGATGACGATCGTCGTATTCTCGCCGTCGAACTCCTTCCAGGCCCGGTGCAGTCGGCCCTTGGTCGCGAGAACCCATGGGTGCGACGGCGCGCGTTCGTCGTCGCCGAATTTTTGCGGCGCCGAGAAGCTCTTGCCGCCGTCGTGGCTGTTGGCGAAGAAAAGCCCATTGTTCTTCTTGCCCTTGGCGAACCAGACGACGTTCCAGCCGCCAGTGCTGTCGATGGCGATCGATGGGCCGTGATGCGGGCAGGCGTTGGTCGACCAGTCGTCCTGCGACACGCGGGTCGAAACCTTGATCGCGCCGTCCGGCCCGAGCTTGGCGACTTCGTGGTCGCGCATGTTGCCCTCGTATACCTGCCGCCAGGCGAAGACCGGCAGGCCGTCCCGATCGAGCGCCGCCGTCACGCGGCAGCATTCGCAGGCGTGATCGAGGCCGATCTCCTTGCCCTTGAAGGTCTTGCCGCCATCGTCCGACCAGCCGAAAGCGATGCCGCTGCCGGCGAAATCGCGCCCCTCGGCCTTGGCCTTCAGCGCATGGGTCTTGTCGAGCCAGGCCGCCCAGATGCGACCCTTCGGCGATACGGCGAAGGCTTCGAAACGCTGGCCGCCTTCGGTGAGGATCGGCTGCGGCGCCGAGAAACTCTTGCCGTCTTTCGAGACGGCGGTGAAGATCGTGCCGATCATCACCTTGTCGGGGCGGACCGTGTAGCTTGCCAACAATCCGCCGTCGTTCAGGGCGACGACATTGGGGCGGGCGTCGCCATTGGCGTCGATCACGCCGTCCTGCGTCGTCGCGACCACCGCCGGCGTATCGAAGCTTTTGCCGAGATCGCGGGACGAAGCGACATAGACGCTCTTGCCGACCGAATAGGCGATCCACAGCCGGCCGTCCTTGCCGAAAGCCGGCGTCACCGTGGCGGCGCAGTCGGGCTTCGGTTCGGCGCAGGCGGACACGGGATGCGCGCCGCCGCCGTGCTGGGCCGCCGGTTCGCCGGTCACCGCGGGCGCGGCCGGAACCGCCGCCTTGTCCCCGGCGTGAGCGACACCGGCTGAAAGCGCGATTGCGAGAGCGTAATGGACGGCTTTCATGGCGAAGCTCCTCGCACGATCAGTGGAATTTGAAGATTTGCGTGATGTCGTCCGGACCTCCGGGCGGCGGAGGCCCTTGCAGATCGGTCAGCACCTTCCGGACGATGTCCGCATGCGCCGGGCTCGTCGATCTGACGATGGTCACCTTGTCGACCTTGCCGTTGGCGGCGATGTGAAAGCTCGCCTCGACTTCGCCGGCTCCGGCTTCGGTTTCCGACGGCGTGCGGCGTGAAATCTCTGCGTAGAGCAGGCCGACGAATTTGCTTTGCGAGAGGCCCGGCGCGGCGGCAGGTTGCGCAGCCGTGGGCGCCGCGGGCGCGGCGATGGCTTTGGGCGTCGCCGGGGAGGCGGCCGGTATGGCCTGTTGCGCGCCGGCCTGCGCCGGGAGCAGGCCGGACAGCGCCAGCAAAAGCAGGATGCGTTTGCGCATCTTGACTCGATTCTCGTTCGGGGACGGAACGTCCCCCCGCCGCGGGGGGCGACGGAGGGACCGCGCTGGCGGGCGAGGCGCATCGCCCGCCGCACAGCTCAGTGGAAGTGGAACGCCTGCGCGGCGAAGAAGCCTCCGCCGGGTGGCGGCGGCGCATGCACCGAGGAGATGATCCGCCGACCCAGTGCGGCATGGCTGCCGGAGCAGGACACGCCGGACATGCCGCCGCCCGAGGTGACGTGGAAGGTGCAACTGGCCGAGCCGGCGCCCGCCGAGGCGCTCCCCGGCGTGTGCGCGCGGATCGCACGCGCCAGCAAGCCCGCATAGGCCGCCTTGGACATGTTCGAGCCTTGCGACCGCCCTTCCGGCGCGCCCATGCGGCGGCGCATCTGCGCCAGCCGCTTCTCCTTGGCGCGCTCGACTTCTTGCCGCTCTTCGCGTTTCTGGACGATCTTCTTCTCGACCTCTTCCTTTTTCACGGCGAGCTTTGGCGCGTCGGGGTTCATCACCAGCGGCGGCGGCGCCACCAATTCAGGCTCCTCGACGGCTTCCGGCGGCGGCGTGTCGTCGGCGGCCGCAGTCTCCTGCTGCTCGAAGAAATCGCCTTCCGGAATGAGGTCCATGCTCACCGAATCGAGCGGCGAGATGGTCTGCACCGCGGTCGCCATCAGGCCGAGCGCGACGAGGCCGTGCGCGAGGACGACGGCGACCAGCGCCGAGGAGCGCAGCCACGGCGGCTTGACCGGCGGTGGCCGACGCGGCGATTCGCCGCCCGGGACGACTTTGTCGGCGACATCGTCCGTGGGGAAAAACGTGGCGTCGGTCATTTCGCCTTGCCTCCCGCAACTGCTGGAGTCGCGACCGGCGCAGGCGCCGCGACCGGAGCGGCAAGAGGCGCGCCGCCTGCAGCGGACGAACGCACGCCTGGACCGCTCTTGCTCCGGGAGTTGGTCATGATGGCGATATGGGTGATGCCGTTGGTCGCCAGCTTGTCCATCACCGCGACCACCTCGCCGTAGCTGGCTTCGGTGTCGCCGCGCACATGCACGACGCGGCTGGTGTCCTCGCCCATCATGGCGCGGATGCCGTCGACCAGCGCGTCGGCCGTGACCTCTTCGGCGCCGAGGGCGACCTTGCCCTCCTTGCCGACCGTGACCACGATCGGGTCCTTCTGGTTGATCGGCTGCGCCGCGTGGGCCTGCGGAAGATTGACCTTCACGCCCTTGGCCAGCAGTGGCGCGGTGACCATGAAGATGATCAGCAACACCAGCATCACGTCGACCAGCGGCGTGACGTTGATGTCTGCGAGCGGCTGATACAACTCGTTGTTGCCGCCGTTGCGGCGCGTCGGCATAGCCATCACGCGGCTTCCTTCTGCTCGGATTTCGCGGTGTGGGTCGCGCCGCCGGTGAGGGCGGCGGCGTCGTCCTCGACCCAGTGGGCGATCTGCTGACCGAGACGGGCGAAGGCCGCGCCGATGCGGTTGTAGCCGACGGACGCCGGAATGGCGGCGGCGAGGCCATAGGCGGTGGCGGCGAGCGCTTCGGCGATGCCGGGCGCGACGACGGCGAGGCTGGTGTCCTGCGACTGGGCGATGCCGGCAAAGCTGGTCATGATGCCCCACACCGTGCCGAACAGACCGACGAAGGGCGCGACCGACGAAATCACTGCGAGATTGGGCAGGCCGCCCTCGGCCTCCGTAAGGAATTCGCGGCCGGCGCGACTCATGTGATCGGCGACGCGGTTACGCTTTTCGCCGATGGTTTCACCGGGCAGATCGATCGTCGCGGTTTCGCGGCCGATGGTCTCGATCGGCTCGAGCACGCCGGCGGGACCGCCGGCGCGGACGGATTTCGCCGCCTTGCCGATACGCACGACGGCGACGACGCCCTCGACGATCAGCACCCAGGTCCAGACCGAGGCGACGAGCAGAAGCGCCATGACCAGCTTGCCGACTGGTCCGGCGTTGAGGAACATGGTGACGGGGGAAAGCGAGGTATATTCCATCGGAGACACACTCTTCCTCTGGAGCCGGCCGCAGTTGCGGGGCCCGTAGATCCTTGGGGGTTTTTGTTGGCCGCAGCCGGGCGTTTCGTCGCCGGTCTTGCGCGCATGTTCTGATGCCGTCCGCGCGCGTGGCGCAGGACTCGAGGGGAAATCAGACCGCGCAGGGCGGCGCTCGGGCGCCGTTCACCGTAGAAGGAGCAGAGGTCTCAGGTTCGCCGCAGGCAAGGGAAACGAAACGGATGTGCGACCAGTAGGCCGCCGGCTCGCCGGCAAGGCCCGTGCGCCCTGGCAGCACGGCCGAGGCGCTGGTGGGAATGCGGCAGCAGTCCGGGCAGTCGACATGATGGCGGGGGGCGGTGTCGCCCGGCGACTCCACATGCGCCGTCGACACGGACGGATGGCAGGAGACGACGCCATTTGCGGCCGACATACCGGAATGGCCGGGTCCACCGGCGATCGCCGCGCCAGACGCCACGAAAGCGGACAAAAACGCTCCTATCACGGCGATGACGAACATCGCACGCCAATGGAAACGTTGGGGCCGCAACTGTGACATAAATGTCTCTTAACGGAATTTTCAACTTTTGACAACGCGCCTGAACTTGGAATCGTTCGTTGTGACCGGCAATATCGACGGCGTTTCTCCGCGATGGTTAACATCCGGATGTCCTGTTCGCTGGATATGGTCTTCGATGAGTCGCCGCCTGCTCGCTTGCCTGCTCCTGTGCGCCGCCCTGCTGATGCAGGCGTTCGGCGCTGAGGCCTATGCGGCGTCCGGAGCTGGGGGATCGGACCACTGCCGCAAGGCGCGCGCCGGGATCGCCGCGACGCAGTCGGACTCCGAGCAGGCGCCGGCGGATCGCGGCCGCGTGCAGCATGACTGCTCGATGTGCCAGGTCGGCTTCGGTCATGCGATGGCCGGCGCTGCGCCTGCCGATGCGGTTCCGATCTTCGCCCCCTGGCGCATAAGCGTGCAGGTTCTCGTCACGGATTCGGCCCCGGCCCAGTTCATCCGGCATGTCGTCGGGGCAAGGGCGCCGCCTGTCGCTCTCTGATCTTCGTCTCGAAAACACAAAATGGCGCCGAATGGCGCCGATCAGGGGCGCGCCTTCCAGTTGCGAGGGTGCTGACAGGACTTTCATCCCATGAACCGCACCTATTTCCTGCGCGGCGTCTCCGCCGCGACGCTCGCCTTGTCTGTCGCCTTTGCCGGCGATGGCGCGATGGCCCAGCAAAACCTGCCCAGCATCGAGGTCGGCGCCGCCCACCGTGGGCCGGTCCGCCATGCCGCCCCGGCGCCGCAGCGTCCGGCGCGCGTGCTGGTCGCCCGTCCGACCCCCGCGCCTGTGCCCGCCCCGGCGCCGCGCTCGCCCTTCGCCTCGACCCTGCCGGACGGCCGCCCGGCTTTCGTCGAGAAGTTCCAGATCCCCGCCACTGTCGCCAGCGTCACCCGCCGCGACATTCAGGAAAAGATCAACGTCATCGACACCGAAGACGTGGTCAAATATCTACCGTCACTGTCGGTGCGCAAACGCAATGCCGGCGAAACCCAGGCCGTGCTGCAAACCCGCACCTGGGGCTACGGCTCCTCGGCGCGCAGCCTCGTCTATGCCGACGATCTGCTGCTGACCGCGCTGGTCGGCAACGACAACAGCATCGGCGCGCCGCGCTGGGGCCTCGTGTCACCCGAAGAGATAGAGCGCGTCGACTTCCTTTACGGCCCGTTCTCGGCGCAATATTCCGGCAACTCGATCGGCGGCGTGTTGCAGATCACCACGCGCATGCCCGAGAAGCTGGAAATCACCGCCAAGCAGACGCTGGCCATCCAGGATTTCTCGCTCTACGGCACATCCCGCACCCTGCCGACGGAGCTGTCCGAATTCACGGTCGGCGACAAGATCGGAAATCTGTCCTGGCTGGTGACGGGTTCGTTCCTGAACACCTATGGCCAACCGCTCACTTACGTGAACGCCGGGACCAACAATCTCTATGGCTATCCGGGAGCCTATTTCGCCAACACCAAGTTTGGCCTTCCGGCGACAGTGCTCGGCAGCGCCGGCAATCTCGACAAGCAGCAGGCCAATGGCAAGCTGAAGCTCGCCTATGACATCACTCCGACCATTCGCGCCACCTATACCCTCGGCTTCTGGTCGAACGACGGCACCTCCCTGCCGGAAAATTATCTCGTGAAAGGCTATGGGCCGTATTTCGGGGCCACCCCGACCTCGTCGCCGATCCCGTCGATCGGATCGTCGGCCTCGCAGAGCTTCGGCTCCGCCTACTACCGCGTTCAGGAGAAGATGCTGACCAACGCCCTCGCTGTGAAGTCGAACACCGGCGGCATCTTCGATTTCGAGGCTTCGGCCTCGCACTTCACCTATCTGCAATCGGACCAGCGCTCGCCCTATTCCGCGGCCAATCTCTATGGCGGCTACACCTCTTCGGGTAAGGATGCGCGCGGCGACGGCACCTATTGGACGCTGCTGGACCTCAAGGGAATCGTGCGGCCCGAGGGACGGCTGAAAGGCCACGACATCAGCTTCGGTCTGCATGGCGATCAGTTCCACCTCAATGGCGTGACCTGGCTGACCACCAACTGGACGCAGGGCATGGCTTCGTCCTTCGGAGTGCCGCTCACGGTCGGCGACGGCACTACCCGCACGCAGGCGCTGTGGCTGCAGGACGCATGGAAGATCAATTCCCAATTCAAGGCGACGGTCGGCATCCGGGGCGAGCATTTCACCGCGACCGACGGCTTCAACCAGCAATTTCCGACAGGCAACCTTGCGCTCAACGGCATCGGCGCGACGCTAAACGCCGGGCAGACGCTCGCCGATGTCCAAAGGCTCGGGCTCGGAATCTTCCAGCCGAACCAGTATCACACGCGCTTCTCGCCGAAGGGCGCGCTGCAATGGACGCCGGACGAACTGTGGACGGTGACAGCCTCCGTGGGTCTCGCCAACCGCTTCCCGACAGCGAAGGAGCTTTACAATCTCACGGCCACCAACGCCTCGACCGGCGCGGCCGCCAGCCCGAATCCGAACCTGCGGCCGGAAGTGGCGCTGAGCAAGGAACTGGCCTTCGAGAGAAAGATCCGGGATGGCTCTGTCCGGGTGTCGCTGTTCGACGAAGAAGTCCGTGACGCCATCATCAGCCAGACGATCTTCGTTCCCGGCACCACCACGAGCGTCAGTAACAACACCAATATCTCGCGGATCCGCAACAGCGGCGTCGAACTGGCCGCGCGCAGGGACAATGTGCTGTTCAATGGCCTCGAACTTTCGGGCAGCGCGACCTACCTCAACGCCCGGATCATTTCCGATCCGACCTGGGCCCCCAGCGGCAACGTCGCCAATCTCGACGCCTGGGCGTTGCGTGTCGACGGCAAGAATGCGCCGAATGTTCCCAAATGGCGTTGGACAGTCGGCGCGACCTACCGGCCGGACGACCAGTGGGCTTTCTCGGTCAACGCCCGTTATCAGGGTCGCATGTGGACCACGTTGACCAACAACGACACCGCCCACGGCGTCTATCAGGCCTTCGACCGCTTCTTCGTCGTCGATACGAAAGTCCACTACAAGTGGAGCGATCGCTGGTCGTTCGACTTCGGCATCGACAACATCGGCAACTACAAATACTTCCTGTTCCACCCGTTCCCCCAGCGCACCTTCACCATGGCGGCGAAATACGAGTTCGGGACGAGCGCGAAGAATCAGCCGGGCATCTTCTTCGCCGGCAATGAAGCGGGACTTCCCGACGTGAAGACATGGTTCCGGCCGGCGGCCTTCAGCATCGACTGAGGCGAAGCCGCAAGACGGCGCGCGTCTCTCATCATCGGGCGGAGACCTGTCTCCGCCCGATTTTTTCGAGCGGCGGAGACGATCAGTCGCGCCTCGAGACGCGCGACAGCAAGGCGTCCAGGCTGGCCGGATCGGCGAATTCCAGCCGCGCTGGCAGGACATCGATGTCTTCGGGATCGGCGAGGCGGGCGGCGTCCTTCTCGGTCGTGACCAGAGCTGCGCCCAGATGCTCCGCGTCGCGGCGCAAAGCGCGAAGGTCGCGCGCCGTGAACCAGTGATGGTCCCCGAACCACCTTGTCCCCACGACCTCGGCGCCCATCTCCTGCAGCGTGCGCCGGAATTTTTCCGGCCGCGCGATGCCGGCGAAAGCGAAGACGCGCGCGCCGGCGAGCCGCTGCGCCGCCGAAGGGCAGGGGGCGAGGCGTGCAAGAAAGCGCGGCTTGTCGCCGTCTGGCAGAGCTGCGGCCGCTCCGTCGCCGATGGACACGAGCGCGTCGGCGGCAGCGATCTGCGCCGCCAGCGGCGCGCGCAGCGGGCCGGCCGGCAGGCAGCGGCCATTGCCGGCGCCGTATTGCGAGTCGATTGCCAGCAGCGCGAGATCGGCCGCGAGCCGGCGGCTGTGAAAGCCGTCGTCGAGGACGAGGACGTCGGCGCCGAGGCGTTTCGCCATTTCCGCTGCCGCCCTGCGATCGGCGCCGACGAAAGTCGGGGCGAGTCGCGCCAGCAGCCGCGCTTCGTCGCCGGCTTGGCGCGGTCGGCAACGCGAGAGATCGACGAGAAAGGGCGCTCCGCTTCCTGCGCGCCCATATCCCCGCGTGGAGAAGGCCGGCCGCGCGCCCAGAGCGATCAGCCGCGCGGCGATGGCGAGGGCCAGCGGAGTCTTGCCGTCGCCGCCCGCGGTGAGGCCGCCGATCACGATCAGGGGAATGCCCGCGACCGGCGCCTCGTGACGCATCCGGCGCGCGGCGATCGCCCCGTAGAGTGCGCCGAACGGCGAGAGGAGGCGCGCGGCGGGATGGTTGCGCTCGCTCCAGAACCGCGGCGCGGCGATGGTCACCGGCGCTCCAGCAGCGGCGTGATGGCCGCTACGATCTGGCGCGAGGCGCCGCCCAGCCGCTCCACCCGCTCCTGCGCGGCGCGGCCCATCCTGCGCAGTCGCGCCGGATCGCCGAGCAGCGCCGTCACCGCCCGCGTCAGCTGCGCTGCGTCCTCGACCCGGGCGGCGCCCCGGGCGGCGGTCAGCGCGTCATAGACGTCGGTGAAATTCTCGACATGCGGGCCGAACAGGATCGGGAGGCCGAGCTTCGCCGGCTCGATCGGGTTCTGCCCGCCGCCGGGAACCAGTGACTTGCCCATGTAGGCCAGAGTCGCGACGCGCAAGGCCAGCCCGACTGCTCCGATCGCGTCGACGATGTGGATGTCGGCAGGCGACTCGCCGCGCGAGCGCAGCGATACGGCAAGTCCACGCGCGGCGGCGAGCGACGCGACCACCTCGCCGCGCTGCGGGTGGCGCGGGACGATCAGCGTGAGCAGCGCGGGGATGGTTTTCGCCGCTTCGACATGAGCGTCGAGCAGAAGGCCCTCCTCGCCGTCATGGGTGGACACGGCGACAAACACCGGCCGCGCGCCCACGGCCCCGCGCAGTTCGGCCAGCGCGCCGGCTTCGGCAGGGGGCGGCGGCGAATCGTATTTGAGATTGCCCGCGACTTCGACTTGCGGCGCCCCGAGCCCGATGAAGCGCGCGGCGTTTTCTTCGTTCTGCGCGAGGACGAGATCGACGGCGGCCAGCAGCCGCTTCGCCGCGAAGGGCCAGCGCCGCCAGCGCGCCGCGCTCTGAGCGGACATGCGGGCGTTGACGAGGACGAAGGGCACGCGTCGCGCCTTCAGCGCGAAGATCGTGTTCGGCCACAGTTCCGACTCGGCGAACAGCGCGATGTCAGGCCGCCAGTGATCGAGAAAGCTGGCAACGAAGTCGGGAACGTCGAGCGGGACATATTGATGGATTGCGCCGGCCGGCAGCCGCTCGACCAGAAGCTTCGCGGAGGTGACGGTGCCGCTGGTGACGAGAACCTCGAAGCCGCCGCGGATCAGCCGTTCGACCAGCGGCAGCAGCGCCAGCGTTTCCCCGACGCTGGCGCCGTGCAGCCAGACCAGCCGCCCTTGCGGGCGCGCCCGGCCGGCGACGCCGAGGCGCTCGGGCAGGCGGACGGGGTCTTCCTTGCCGTCGCGCGCGCGCCAGTCGAGCAGGGATGGCGCCAGCGGCGCCACCGCCGATGCGGCCAGTCGATACAGGAAGAGAAAGGGCATGCGCGCTCCGTGCAATGACGGCCCGGATGCGGCCCGGCTCAGTGGTCGCCGTGTTCCGGGTCGAGCAGCTTGTGCAACGGGGCCACGAAATAGCGCATGTGGGCGTTGTCGACGGTGGCGTGCGCCTTGGCCTTCCAGGCGGCGACGGCGGCGTCGTTGTCGGGGAACAGGCCGACAAGATCGAGCTTGGAGGTGTCGCGGAAGCGCACGCCGTGCAGCTCCTCCAGTTCGCCGCCGAACACCACGTAAAGATGCTGCTTCGTTTTCATCACAAGTCCTTCGTGGCTCGCCTCGCCAGAGCGAGGCTTTCGTCATGAATGGCTTTGGGCGCGGCGACCAGCGCGCCGCGCGACAGGCGCGGGCGGTTGTAGGTCAGCGGCGCGCCTTCGAGCTCCGTCAGCAGGCCGCCGGCTTCGCGGATGATCACATCTGCGGCGGCGATGTCCCAGTCGCGCGAATTGGGCGCGGCGACGGCGAGATCGACGCCGCCGCCGGCGATTTCGGCGAGGCGAAGGGCGAGGGACGGGACCCGTGGGGCAATGGAGAAGCCGGCCTGCTCGAGCTGCGGATGCAGCGGGCGCGGCGCCACGATGCGCGCGCCGGCGAGACTGGCGCGGCCGGAGACAAAGATGGGCGCGCCGTTGAGCGTCGCCCCGCGACCCAGCGCAGCGGCATAGGTGCGGCCCAGCGCGGGTGCGTGGACGACGCCGGCGACGGCCCGGCCGTTGTCGATGAGGGCGATCGACACCGACCAGCGGTCGTCGCCGCGGGTGAAGGCGGTGGTGCCGTCGATCGGATCGACCACGACGAGCTGCGTCCGGGTCAGCCGGGCGACATTGTCGAGGGTCTCCTCGGACAGCCAGCCGGCGTCCGGGGCGATGGCGGCGATGTTGTCGTGCAGGAAGCGGTCGACCGCGTAATCGGCCTCGGTCACCGGCGATCCGCCGTTCTTGTAAGTGACTTCCGCGGTGGTGCGGGCGCCGGGGCGGAACCAGCCCATGGCGATGTCCCCGGCCTGCCGGGCCAGGGCCTCGAGACGGGGCAGCTGGGCCGCCAGATCGGTCGCCGGGTCGTTTTGCATGTGCATATGGTGGTAGGCGAGCCGTCCGCGCCCTGCAAGGCGTGTTTTTGCGGCAATCGGGTCGAATTTGAGTCCATCTGTTTGCCAGTTCTTCACCAGAAACGCTTGAAAGCGTCGAAAAGCAAGGCTTTACCCGCGATTCACCAGCCTTGTTGACGCGATTTCGGCCCCGGCGGCGCCATGCTCTCCACCAACGCAGACAGAACGCTTGCTGCTGAAGGAGGCGGAAATGAAACAGACCAGCCAGACCGCGCCGCGCGCCGCCCACACGCTCGTTCAGCGCGACCGCCGCGCCGACGAAGGCCAGCGCCAGGTCCGCGTCACCCGCGAGGGTGTGCTGATCTCCCGCCGACTCGCCGGCATCGCGATGCACATCCGCGTGCCGGTGGCGGCCTATCGCGGCGTTGCGCTGGATGTCAGCGCCGGCCGTGAGGGCGGCGCCTGCTATCGCTTGTCGCTCGCCCATCAGGACCCGGAACTCGACGTGGTTCTCGCCGAGACGCAGGATGGCGGCGCCGTCGCCGCCGACTGGAAATACTGGGCCAATTGGCTCGATCTGCCGCGGCTCGCTGCGCGCGGGGAGGCGCTCGAGGCGCTGGAGCCCGCCCGGCCGGCCGTAGAGCGCCGCCGCGCCGGGGTCGCGGTCGCCAAACGCCGCCCGCGCTTCCTCGCTCGCCGCAAGACCGGCGTCGCGGCGCGGACCGACATCAGCTTCGCGGGCGAGCGGGAGATCGTCTGTTACGAGTGAGGGGCTCGCCGAGCGCGCCGGGCAAACGCGGGAAAGCTCGGCCTCTGAGCGCCGCGTCTCCGGGTTTGGCGACCGGAAACCGCGCCGATGATCGATGCATGGCGTCGCCGGCGCGTCCCGAGAGCGCTTGTGGACCCGCGCCCGGCCGGCGCATAAAGAGAGTCGCTCCGCCTCAGAGACGACAAAATGCCTTGGGCCACCAGGATAGCATCGTTATCCAACCAGAAGGGCGGTCTCACCGCCTGGGTCGGAGCGTCGGGCCTGTTCGCTGTCAGTCTCGCCATGCGGTTCGTTCTCGCGCCATATTTCGACGGGATCAAATTTCTCACCTTTTATCCGGCAGTTGTCGCCGCCGGGCTGCTCTACGGCTGGCGGCAAGGATTGTTTGTGCTTGTTGCTGCAACGGTTTCCGCCTGGTATTGGTTCATAGAGCCGTTCAATTCGTTCGCATTCAAGGACAGTAATACTGCAATTCAAGTGATCGGATTTTTGATTGTTGGCAGCTTTGTTTTGATTATGGTTGCAGCGTTGCGAGAGACTGTGCATCGTCTCGATCGTGCGAGGAAAATGCAAGAAATATTATTTCAGGATTTGCAACATCGTGTTGCGAACAATTTGCAGCTTGTCGTGAATCTGTTGCGAATTGCGCATCGCAACTTGCAAGATCCAGTTCGCGCGGCGGAAACGCTCGATCAGGCGGAAGCGCGCATCATGGCGATGTCGCAGCTGCATCGGCGCCTGCATGACGGGACGGCGTTCGCGGACGGACTGGAATCGGCGCTGCGAGCCATGCTGGAGATTTGCTTCAAGGGTTTGCCGGTAAAGGTCATGCTGAAGATCGAGAGGTCTGCCGATCTTTCGATCGTGCAATTGACCGCAATCGCTTTGCTCGTGAACGAAGCGGCGATGAATTCAATGAAATATGTCTTTTCCCGGAACCTCGGGTCGGAGTTTCGTGTCGCGCTTTGCAGCGACGAGCCGGGACGCTTGCGGCTGTCGATCGAAGATGATGGGCCCGGGATCGCTGTCGACAGTGAAACCAAAGATCTGCCTTCACTGGGGATGAAAATCATGGACGCGTTCGCCATTCAGCTCGGCGGCCCGCTGAAAATTTTACCGGGAGCCGGGACGCGTTTGTCTGTAGATTTTCCCATGCGCTGACGCTTTCGAAATCGCGAAAGACAGCCGCTCGAGGCGCCGTGAACACCGGCCATTTCGTGGCGCCCGCAAAAAGTCGGGCGACCGCGATCTCAGCCGAAAAAATATGCCTGCAAACTCTGTGCGAACAGTCCCGCAAACAGCAGCAGTCCGGCGTCGCGATTGGAGCGGAACAGCCGCAGGGCGACCGCCACCGGGCAGGTTTCGCTGGTCCGCCACACCTGCCACGCCAGATGCGCCGCATAGGCGGCGAGGCCTGCGAAAGCGAACAGGCCGCCGCCAGCCAGATGAATGGCGAGACCCGCCAGCGCGACCGAGACGCCGTACAGCGCGCCGACGGCCCCCCGCACATTCTTCCCGAAGGTCCGGGCGGTGGAAAGGATCCCTGCTTTTTCGTCGTCGCGAATGTCCTGCAGAGCGTAGATCGTGTCGTAGCCGATCGTCCAGCACACCGCCGCCGCATAGATCAGCACTGCGGGCGCGGCCAGCGTGCCGGTCTGCGCCGTCCAGCCCAGCAATCCGCCATAGGCGAAAGCGAGGCCGAGCACCGCCTGCGGCCAGGAGGTGAAGCGCTTGGCGAAGGGGTAGATCGCGACAATCAGCGGCGAGACCAACGTCACGGCGATGGTGTAGCCGTTGAAGCACAGAAGCACGCCGAGGCCGACGAGGCATTGCGCTGCGATGAACAGCATCGCCGCGCGCGGCGTGACGCGCCCGCTGGCCAGCGGGCGGTTGCGCGTGCGCTCGACCTTGGCGTCGATCTCGCGGTCGACGAGGTCGTTGTAGGCGGAGCCGGCGCCGCGCATCGCGACCGCGCCGACGAAAAACAGCGCCAGATGCCACAGATTCGGGCCGCGGTGCAGCGCCGCGGAGGCGAGCGCCGACGATTCCCAACAAGGCAGCAGCAACAGCCACCAGCCGATCGGGCGATCGAGACGGGCGAGCTGGATGTATGGGCGAAGCGAAACCGGCGCGCGCCGCCACAGCGGATGGGCGGCGACAGCGTCGGGCAGAACCGTGTCGTCGCTCACAGCGGTCCGGAGGGGAGCTTGGGCGCCTGCATGCCGCCGCCCGCCGCCTGCTGTGCCGCCTGCGCTTTCTGCATGGCTTGCATCTTTTTCATCTGGGCGGCGAAATTGCAGGCCTTGGTGGCAAAGGTCTGGCTCTTGCCTCGGGCCGACTTGAACTGGGCCACGGCTTCGTCAGGGATGGCGCACCATTCCTTGTTCTTGGTCATGTAGCCGAGCATCTCGCCCTCGATGGCGACAAGGCGGCGAAAGGCGGGGCAGGCGGCGACCGGGTCCATCTTGCCCTTGTTGGCCTTGGTGAGGCTGTTGAGGCCGGCGATGGCGGCGTTGCGCCGCTGCGAGAATTTGGCGAAATCCTCCTGACACGACTGGGCATTGGCCGCGGGCGCAGCCGCGACGGCGAAGCCGAGGAGGAGAATGGCGCCGGCGGCGCGCCGGATGATTCTGGCGCGGTCGATCATGGTCAGAAGTCCGTCGATCATGGTTGAATTTTTAGCAGCAAGGCCATGCACAGCGCAAGGTTTTCGCAACTGCCGTCCAAAAGGCGGCGATCTCGAGGCGGCGGGGCGGCGCAAATAGCCGCAGCCGCGCGCCGTAAGACGTGCGCGACCATGGCTTTCGCATCGAGGCGCAATTGCGTAAAAGGCGCCAACCGTTGCGCTCCCGCAATCGCACTTTCGCGGAAGGTCTGCCCATGGACGAGATGGCCGAGTATATCGCCAAATATGTGGGCGCGACGCCGCAAGTCGCGCGTCTGGCGGTCGGCAGCGTCTTCGCCTTCATCGAAGCGCGCGATCCTGATATCGGCGCCGAACTCATCGCCAAAGTGCCGGGCGCGCGCGAGGCGGTGATCGACGCTGCGAAGGCTCCCACCCGCGGAGTCCTTGGCAAGATGCTGGGCGGCGTCGGCAAGCTCGTCGGCGGCCATCAGGCCGATGTGCTGGCGCTGTCGTCGAAGCTGACCGGAATGGGCCTGTCCGCCGATCAGTTGCAGAAACTGGCGCGTTCCGTCTTCACGCTGGCCGCACAGGCCGTCGGCCGCGAGAAGATCCAGACGATCACCGACACGATTCCGGGCTTCACGAATTTTCTCTGGCCGAACGGCTAGAGTAAAGGCGCCGCGATCAGCGCGACGCTGTCTTCGCCGCAGGCTTTCCGGCGGGTTTTCCCGCGGCGGGTTTTCCTGCTGGCGCCTGCAAATCGCGCCAGGTGTTGCTCTGCGAGATCATCGCCCGAATAGAGGCGACATTGGCGGCGGCGTCGATCGGCGAGAGATCGTGGCGGGCCCAATCCTCCGCCTCGGAAAACTTGCCCTGCAACGCCAGCACCAGCGCGAGGTTCTGCCGCACGCGGTAGTCTGCGGACGGCTGGTGCGCGGCGCGCAACAGCGTTTCCTCGGCCAGCGGCAATTGCCGCGACAGCGCATAGGAGAGACCGAGATTGGAGAGGATCGTCGGATCGTTGGGACGGATCTTCAGCGCGGCGCCGTAATATTCGCGCGCCGTGTCGTGCTGCCCGAGTTGATCGGCGACAGAACCCTGCGTGGACAGCACCGACCAGTCGGGCCGTTCCGGCGTGTGGGCTTTTTCGAGAATGTTCATCGCCTCGCCGAGCTGGCCGTTGTCGGCCAGCGCCTTGCCATAGGCGCCGAGCACCTTCATGTCCTCGGGGTTCTGGATCGCCAGCCCTTGCAGCACCGCGACCGCCTGCGCATTCTGGTCGAGGGCGTGCAGGGCGCGGGCATAGGTCATCGCCGTCGCCTTGTCGCGGCGGTTGGCGTCGTAGCGCTTGCCCCAGTCCTCGGCGTAGCGGCGCAGCGCGCCGTCTTCCTTCGGCATCTCCGTCCCGGGAGCGCGGATCGAGCCGGTTGCGTCGTCGAATTTGGCGGAAAAGTCGCCGAACTTCTTGGCGCAGCCGCCGAGCGGCGCAAGCGAGAGCGCGAGGACAGCGAAAAGGGCGGCGCGCGCGACGGCGGCCTTGGCGGGATGTGCGGCTCGGATCACTTTCGGCGCCTGTCCATTGGAGACGAAACCTTCGATCGCGATCAATAAAGCGTTAACCCTAATGCTTGCTTAACGGGTAAAAGGCGGCAGGACGGAAGGATGATGCGCGACATGAAACTCGAGGACTGGACGAAGGACGCGACGCCGATCCGTTTCGTCGACAAGGAGAGCTGCCAGGGCGCGCTCGCCGCTGCGGGCGGTCTTGCTGCGGGATTTGCCGCCGCCTCCGCATACAAGGGCGCGCCGGGCGCGGCATTGCTGGTTCCGGCCGCGGACGGCGCTCTGGCGGCTGTGCTGTTCGGGCTCGAACCAGAGAGCGCGGAGGCGCGCGATCCCTTCCTCCCGGGCAAGCTCGCGAGCCTGCTGCCGCCGGGGCTCTATCGCTTCGAGGACGGCCCTGCGGACGCCGGCGCCGGCGCGCTCGCCTTCCTGCTGTCGTCCTACAAATTCACTCGCTACACCTCGCCCAAGGCGCAAACGCCGCGCCTCTGCGCGCCCGAAGGCGTCGATCGGGCGAGGATCGAACGCATCGCCGCCGCCGTCGCCTTCGGGCGCGACCTCGTCAACACCCCGGCCAACGACATGGGGCCGGAGGCGCTGGCCGAGGCGGCTCTGGCGCTGGCGGCCAGACATGGCGCGCAGGCGCGGACCGTGGTCGGCGATGCGCTGCTGGCCGAAAACTTTCCGCTGATCCACGCCGTTGGCCGAGCGGCCGCCGAGGCGCCGCGGCTGGTCGATTTCACCCATGGCCCCGAGGATGGGCTCAAGGTGACGCTGGTCGGCAAGGGCGTGTGTTTCGACACCGGCGGCCTCGACATCAAGCCCTCCAGCGCCATGCTGCTGATGAAGAAGGACATGGGCGGCGCCGCGGCGGCGCTGGCGCTGGCCGACATGCTGATGGATGCGGCTTTGCCCGTGCGGCTGCGGGTGATCGTGCCGGTCGTCGAGAATTCCGTGTCGGCCGCGGCGTTCCGGGCGAGCGACGTATACAGGAGCCGCAAGGGGCTCACCGTCGAGATCGGCAACACCGACGCCGAAGGGCGGCTGATCCTTGCCGACGCTCTGGCGCTGGCGAGCGAGGACTCGCCCGAACTTCTGTTCGATTTCGCGACCCTCACAGGCGCCGCCCGCGTTGCGCTGGGGCCGGAAATTCCGCCCTTTTACACCGGCGACGACGCGCTCGCCGACGCCATCGCCGCGCAAGGGCGCCGCTCCAGCGACCCTGTCTGGCGCCTGCCGCTGTGGGACGCGTACGACAGCGGGCTCGACAGCAAGATCGCAGATGTGTCGAGCACCACCAGTCACGGCTTTGCCGGTTCGATCACTGCCGCGCTGTTCCTGCGCCGGTTCGTTGCGGCTCCGTCCCGCTGGGCGCATTTCGATCTCTACGCCTGGAACGGCGCGGCGAAGCCGGGCCGCAGCGAGGGCGGCGAAGTGCAGGTCGCGCGTCTGCTCTACGATCTGATCGAGGCGCGGGCGCTCGGGAGGTCGGCATGAGCGCGCCATTCGATCGCCGGCTCACGCCAGCGCGTCCCGACCTTGCCGCCGCGTATCTGCGCGGCAAGGTCGAGGCCGAGCGTTTTGTCGACGGCGTGGTGATGCAGGTGAAGGAAGGCGTCGTCGATGTGAAGCGCGAGCCCCGTCACGACGCGCCACTCGACACGCAAGCCCTCTACGGCGAACTCGTCACCGTCTACGACGACGAGGAAGGCTGGGCCTGGGGGCAGCTCGCCCGCGACGGCTATGTCGGCTGGATCGCCGCCAATGCGCTGTGGAGCAAGACCTACGCGCCGACGCATCGGGTCGCGACGCCGCGCAGCTTCGTCTATCCGCGCGCCAGCATCAAGGATCCGCCGATCGTCGCCTTGCCGATGGGAGCGGAACTCGCGATCGTCGGCGAGCGCGACGCCTTTCTCGTCACCAGCGAAGGCGGGTTCGTGTGGCGCACGCATCTCGTCGCCATCGACCAGCCGATCGAGGATTTCGTCGCCGCCGCCGAGACGCTGTTGCACAGCCCCTATCTGTGGGGCGGCAAGACCCAGCAGGGGATCGACTGCTCCGGCCTCATACAGACCGCGCTGCTTCTCGCCGGCGTCGAAGCGCCACGCGACAGCGATCTGCAGTTCGCCGCGCTCGGCGCGCTTCTCGCGGACGGCGCGCCGCTGCGGCGGGGCGATCTCGTCTTCTGGAAGGGGCACATCGGCGTGATGTGCGACGAAACGACGCTGCTGCACGCCAATGGCACGCACATGCTGGTGTCGTCCGAACCGCTGGCGCAGGTCGTCGAGCGCAATATTGCCGCCGGGGCGGGGCCGGTGACCGGCGTTCGGCGGCTCGGGAAGCCGAGTGCATGAGCCTCTGTTTCGAAGATCTCCACGTCGGGCAGGTGTTTCGCGCCGGCCCGCACACCATCGGCCTCGAGGCTATGCAGCGCTTCGCCGCCGTCAATGATCCGCAATATTTCCATGTCGATCCGGAGGCGGCGACGGCCAGCCTGTTCGGCGGCCTGATCGGCAGCGGCTGGCAGACGGCGGCGCTGACCATGTCGATGCTGATCGCGGCGGCGCGCTTTAGCGGCGGGGTCGTCGGCGCCGGCGCGGACATCGAATGGCGGACGCCGACGAGGCCCGGCGACAGCATCGAGATCGAGGCCGAAATCCTGGAATTGTGGCCCTCGCGCAGCCAGCCGGACCGCGGCTTTGCCGTCCTGCGGATCGAGACGCGCAATCAGCGCGGCGAAACGATCCAGATCATGCGCGCCAAAGCGATGATCTTCCGCCGCGGCTCGGCGCTGGCGGCGGCGGGGCCGGGGTGAATGGACCGCGAGCCCGGAGGCTCGCGGTCCCTGGGGCCGACCGGCATGGAAAAGCCGCGGACGGGGGCCGTCCGCGGCTCGGTGCTCTGGATTGCGCCGGCGCTCAGGCGGCCTGACGGACATCGCCCTTGGCGGCGCGGCGGCCTTTGACCGGGGCGCCGGCGTCGATCATGACGAACTCCGGAGGCGCGACGGGCTTGGCGGCGACCGGCGCCGGAACCGGCTTTGTGGCAACCTTGGCGGCGACCTTCGGCTCAGCGGCCTTGGCCGGCTTCGCCTCGACCGCCTTGGCCTCGACCTTCGCTTCCGTCCTGGCCTTCACGACCGGTGCGCCCTTCTTCAGGCGGCGCTTGATCGAGCTCCACACTTCACGGATTTCCTGGGCGGCGACGCCGTCGGGATTGTATTCTCCAACGCCGAGGCCGAGGCGGGCAGCTTCCTGATAATCGACGCGGGCCGAAACCAGCGGTGCGAGCAGACCGCCCATGGCCTGCAGAGCCTTGACGCCGAGTTCGACGCGGGCGTTCTGTTGCGCTGGCGGGCACTGGTTGAGCAGGAATGCCTGATCCTTGCACTTGTCCTTGAGATCGGCGCGGGTCTGTTCGCTTGCCCAGAGGTCGAAGGCGTTGGGGCGGGCCGGAATGATGCAGAGATCGGCGATCTTCGCGACGGCGGCGAGGGCTTCCGGGTCCTGGCCGGGCGCGTCGACGACGACGAGGGTCACACCCTTCTTTTCGAGAGCGGCATGGGCCTTGGCGAGCTTGGAGAGCGGAATATGTTCCACAGCGATGTCGGACGCTTCACGCGTCGCCGACCATTTCAGCAAAGATTGAACCGGATCGAGGTCGATGACGAATACGCGTTCGCCCGAGAGATGCGCCGAAACGGCGACGCTGCTCGCCAGAGTGCTTTTTCCGGCGCCTCCTTTTTGCGTAACAAAAGCAATTGTGCGCATGGCTGTGAAGTCCGTGTTTCTTGGTTGGAGCGCTGACGCCGCCGGAAACGCTACGCTAGAGCCGCCACCGTCTCGTTTTGGTTCGGCATTCACGCATTTGTAATAGTTGCAACGGGGTTAATCCGTAGTTAACGACGCTGGCGTCAACCTTGTGCAAGTGGCGGAAGCTCTACAGTAAATGACAACGAGGGTGCGGGGTTAGGCGGATGCCAGATTTGTTCGGGATGGCCGGGTTGCAAAAGGACGCACCGCGCCCGCTCGCCGACCGGTTGCGTCCGGAGCGGCTCGACGATGTCGCTGGCCAGGAACATTTGTTGGGCGAAAACGGCGCCTTGCGGCGATTGATCGACGCTGGCTCGATGGGCTCGCTGATCTTCTGGGGACCGCCAGGGACGGGCAAGACTACCGTTGCGCGTCTTCTCGCACATGAGACAAATCTGGATTTTCACCAAATTTCAGCGATATTTACCGGCGTCGCCGACCTCAAGAAGGTTTTCGAGACGGCGCGCGGCCGGCGCCTCGCGGGACGCGGCACGCTGTTGTTCGTCGACGAGATCCATCGCTTCAATCGCGCCCAGCAGGACAGTTTCCTCCCTGTCATGGAGGACGGCACCATCACGCTGGTCGGCGCGACGACGGAAAACCCCTCGTTCGAACTCAACGCCGCGCTGCTCTCGCGGGCGCGGGTCATGACCTTTCGCGCGCTCGACGCCCGAGCTTTGGAAAAGCTGCTTGCCCGCGCCGAAGCCGCCGAGGGACGCAAGTTGCCGCTCGACGACGACGCTCGCGCGTCGATGATCGCCATGGCGGACGGCGACGGCCGCGCGGCGCTGACGCTGGCCGAAGAAATCTACCGTGCGGTTCGGGCCGACGAAATCCTCGACCGCACCGGCCTCGCCGAAGTGGCGCAACGGCGCGCGCCCATCTACGACAAAGCGCAGGAAGGCCACTACAATCTCATCAGCGCCCTGCACAAATGCGTGCGCGGCTCCGATCCCGACGCCGCCCTCTATTATTTCGCGCGCATGCTCGATGCCGGTGAAACGCCGCTGTTTCTCGCGCGCCGGCTGGTGCGCATGGCGGTGGAGGACATCGGCCTGGCCGATCCGCAGGCGCTGGTCGTCGCCAACGCCGCCAAGGACGCCTATGATTTCCTCGGCAGTCCCGAAGGCGAACTGGCGCTGGCGCAGGCGGTCGTCTATCTGGCGACGGCCCCCAAATCCAACGCCAATTACGTCGCCTACAAGGCGGCCCGCCGGCTCGCGGCGGAAAAGGGCTCGCTGATGCCGCCCAAGACCATCCTCAACGCGCCGACGAAGATGATGCGCGAGGAGGGCTACGGCGCCGGATACGAATACGACCACGATGCTCCCGACGCCTTCTCGGGTCAGGACTACTGGCCGGAGGCGCTCGGCCGCCAAAAACTCTACGCGCCGGCCGAACGGGGCTTCGAACGCGAGATCGGCAAGCGGCTGGACTATTGGGAGCGGTTGCGCCGCGAGCGCGAAAAGAGCGGTTGAGGCTCGGGAAATGGGCCGGCTCGCCGCGAGGCCGTTGACGCCGCCGCGCGCGCTGCGCTACGACCCTTCTCAGGGTAAACGCGTATTGACGGCCAAACGAAGATGCCGACACAGCACAGTGCAAAATTCGCGATCGGGCAGGTGGTCAAACACCGCCGTTATCCGTTCCGCGGAGTGATCTACGACGTCGACCCGGTGTTTGCCAACACCGAGGAATGGTGGCTGTCGATCCCTGAAGAAGTGCGGCCGGCCAAGGATCAGCCGTTCTACCACCTCTTCGCCGAAAACGCCGAAACCGAATATGTCGCCTATGTGTCGGAGCAGAATCTCGTGCCCGACACCTCCGGCGATCCGGTGCGCCACCCGCAGGTTGACGAGACCTTTGAACGCGCCGAGGACGGCGCCTATCGCATCCGCGGCGGCATTCGCCACTGAAGCCGCCCCGCCCGTGCGGCGCGTGAGTCTTCACGCTCGCCGCCTCATTCCTTGCCCTTTGTGCGCTCCTTGACGCAGTCACGCACGAAATCGCGCAGCGCCGCTTTGGCTATGCCCTTGGCTTCTCCGGCGCGCACGCACTCGCGGCGCACGCCCGCGTGGCTGAGACGGCCGAAGTAGCAGCGGCCGACGAAAGCGTCGCGATCGGAGCCTTTCAATCCCTTTTCATTGGCGCGGTCACGGCAGACATGGCGCGCCTTGCGGGCTTCGAACTTCGAGATTCTGGCGGGATTGTCGGTCTTGCCGGCGACCGGTTGCGGCCGGGTGTGATTTTGTCCCGCCAGCGCCGCGGGCGCTGTCGCCAGCGTGGCCGCCGCGACGACGATGCCGATCATGCGTCTGGTTTTCATGGCGATTGCAAGCATCTCGTCACATCCAAATCTCGAGGCGGGCCTCGTCGCGCAGAGCGCTCCGGACGCGCTATTTGAAACACAAGCGCCATCCGGCGCAACCGCCTTTGCGCAAGGAACAGGCAAGGGCAGGAATCCGGCGCATTAACCCTCGTTGCCGGGGTTCCAGTAATCTTTGAGCCTCGCTCAGCTAAAACCGTTCCATCGGCGGCGCCCTTTCCCGCGTCGCGGCCGTCGCACAATCACATATAAAGACAAACGTTTTTCCGAATGCAGACAATTCGACGGATTTTCGTTGCAATGAATTATACTTACCGTCTTTCTTGGCAAGTGTAAACGGTTTCGCGTAAAATGCCATTGGAATACTTTCGAGGCTGGCAAAACCGCCTCGTTATTCTCGCTCTCATCGAATGGAGACGGGAATGAACAGCGTCATCACCAAAGCCGCCGCAGCATTCGGGCTCATGGGGGCCCTGTATTTCGCGGCCGGGACGACCAGCTATGCCGGCGTCGAGAACGCGACCTTCGCCACCGTCGGAGACGAGACAAGCACGCCCTTCGGCTGGGTGGATTTTTGCCAGCGCTACGCCGGAGAATGTCAGGATGACGACCGCACCCCCACCAGCGTGGATCTGACCCCCGCCAATTTCAACAAGCTGAAGCAGGTCAACAGCTGGGTGAACGAGCACGTCAAGCCGGTGTCCGACATGGAGCATTGGGGCGTGGTCGATCGCTGGGATTATCCGACCGACGGCAAGGGCGACTGTGAGGACTACGCCCTTCTCAAGCGCCACATGCTGATGGAAGCCGGTTTCCCGCGTCAGGCTCTGCTCATCACGGTCGTGAAGGAGCACAATGGCGACGGCCACGCCATTCTCACGGTCAAGACCAACCACGGCGAATATGTGCTGGACAATCTCAGCGACAGGATCAAGCCGTGGAACGCCGCGCCTTACCGCTTCGTCAAGCGGCAGTCGCAGCAGAATCAGAACACCTGGGTCATCCTCGGACCGCCGACCACCGACCCGATGTATGTGTCGAAGTGACCAGGACGGGCGCCCCTGCGGCGCCCGTTTTCATTTGTGGGCCTCGTCGCCGTCGGCGAGACAGTCCGCCACCGCGGCCCGCAGATCCGGCAGCAACTCCGTCTCGAACCACGGGTGGCGTTTCAGCCATCCCGCATTGCGCCAGGATGGGTGGGGCAGCGGAAACAGGCGCGGCGCGCCGTCGGCGAAGCGTCGCCAGTCCGCCACGGTTTCAGTGACGTTTCGCTTCGGCCCGCTCGAGCCCAGCCGCTCGAGGTGATAGGTCTGGGCGTGGGCGCCGATGGCCAGCGTCAGGCGGATATTCGGCAGCGCCTCGAACAGCGCGTCGTGCCAGGTCGCGCGGCATTCCTTGCGCGGCGGACGATCGCCTCCGGCCGCGTCGAGGCCCGGAAAGCAGAAGCCCATCGGCACGATGGCAACGCGGCTTTCGTCGTAGAAGACGCTCTCGTCGATCCCCATCCATCGCCGTAGCCGGTCGCCGGACGGGTCCGTGAAGGGTTTGCCGCTGGCGTGGACGCGGGTTCCCGGCGCCTGGCCGGCGATCAGCAGCCGCGCGCCCGGCGCGGCGCGGAACACCGGACGCGGTTCGTGGGGCAGGGCGCCGGCGCACAGGCGGCAGGCGCGGATGCGGGCGGCGAGCGCGTCGAAGCCGTTGTCCATCGGTTCGGGTGACGCAGCCGGCGGCGGGGTTTGGCCCATGATTTTCCGTCCGGTCCACGATCGACGCGCAAAACGGGATGAAATTGCGCGGCGTCGTCAGTGCGCCGTTAACATTTCATCGGCAATCTCTGCAACGATCGGGAAACTTTCGCGCCTGTCGAGTCCCCGTGTGTCTGTAGTGTGGTTGCGCGTGAAAAGATGAGTCAAGTCACAGCGGAAATGATCGAACGGGGGCGCGGCGCCGACCCCACGACAGCAAGCCTGCGGCGCAAGCGCGGCGCCAAAGTGCAGAGCGCACGCGAGCGTCTCACCACCTCCGACACCGGTCATCGCACCTGCGATCTCGAACTGCTTCGCGCCTACGCTGCCGCCAGAGCCAGTTCGCTGGTCTCGGCCGTCGCGCTGGTGCTGATGGTGTCGATGCTGTCCTTCTATTGGGTCGCCCCCAATTCTGTGGAAATCTGGACGGGAGGCGCGCTGGCGAGCATCGCCTTGTGCTGGATCATGGCCAGGGCGTTGCTGCGGCTCGAAGACCGGCAGATCACCGTCAAGGCGTGGCGCACGCGCTTCGTCCTCACCGAATTCATCCACGGTCTGGTGTGGGCCGGCATCGCGGTGCTGCTGCTGCATGCCCGCGATCCCAACGCCAAGACCTTCGTCGTCGCCATGCTGCTGCTCACCGCCGCCTTCAACACGGTGGTGACGGCGACGGTGCCGCTGGCGGTCTATGCCGCCATCATTCCGCCCTCGCTCGCCGCGCTGGCGCTCATCGGCTATCACGGCGTCGGCGACACCTCCATGGCGGTGTTGGCGCTGGTCGGCGCCGCGCAGGTGTTCTTCTTCGTTCTTGCCAAGCGCTTTCATCAGCTGTCGTTCGACAGCCTGTTCTTCCGCTCGGAAAAGACCGAGCTGATCACCGAGCTCGAACAGGCCAAGGCCAATTCCGACGAAGCGCGGCGGCGCGCCGAAGAGGCCAATCTGGCCAAGTCGCGGTTTCTGGCGACGATGAGTCACGAGCTGCGCACGCCGCTCAACGCGATCCTCGGCTTCTCCGAAGTGCTGAAGGGCGAACTCTACGGCCCGCACGCCAACGAGAGCTACAAGGAATACGCCAACGACATTCACAACAGCGGCCAGCACCTGCTCATGCTGATCAACGAAATCCTCGACCTCTCGCGCGTCGAGGCCGGGCGCTACGAGCTGAAGGAAGAGGCGGTGTCGCTCTCCAACATCGCCAGCGACTGCAAACATATCCTCACCATCCGCGCGCAAAAGCGCGAGATCCGGATGGTCGACGTGATGGAGCCGCGCCTGCCGACGATCTGGGCCGACGAGCGCGCGGTGCGGCAGGTGGTTCTCAATCTTCTCACCAACGCCATCAAGTTCACACCGCAGGGCGGGCAGGTGACGATCAAGGTGGGGTGGACCGCTGCCGGCGGTCAATATGTGGCCATCAAGGACAACGGGCCGGGCATTCCGGAAAACGAGATCGCCACCGTCCTCTCCTCCTTCGGGCGGGGTTCGCTCGCGCAAAAGAACGCCGAGGAAGGCACCGGCCTCGGCCTGCCGATCGTCAAGGGCCTCGTCGAACTGCACGGCGGTCAGTTCGTGCTCAAGAGCAAGGTGCGCGAGGGCACGGAAGCGATCGTGGTCTTCCCGCCGCAGCGGGTGATGAACGCCTTGCCGAAGTTCGATCCCGCCGAAGAGCCGCCGTCCCTGTTCGCCAAGCCGGAGCGCCGCAGCGCGGCGTGAACGACGCAGGTGGGCCGGGAAACCTAAACCCGCCCGATCGCGCAAAATCCCGTCGTCCACGAACGCCGCCCATTTCGGGCGGCGTTTTTCTTTTTACATGCATAACGATGCTCGCAATTTCATCAGAATCGCTGACTTCTCGGACTTGATCCCGGAAAGAGTCACGATTATCGTCCATCAATATATAATATGTATGCATATTGAGGCGCTCGGAGCCCTGTTCGTGTCAATTTTGCAACACCCGAGGCAGATTCAATCCGTCTAGGCTATAGACTAACTTGTCTGTTCTTGACGGCGGCGCCGGGTTCGTTTTTTCTGGCCAAAGCAGGAGCAGGCCGCGCAAGCGGCTGAAAAGCAGCACAAGTTTTCGGGTCGTCGCCGGGCGCGCATGCGTCGGGAGAGCACGGCTCGCGCGATGTGGGGGAGAAGGTCTTGAACAAGCTGAATTCGATCAGCCTGCTGGCGGTGGCGCTGGCAATTGCTGTCCCGCCGGTGGCGCGCGCCGAGGAAAAGGCCGCGGCCGACAGGCCCGCGCGGGTCAGGACGTCCGTCAAGGCGAAGGACGCAAAGGCTGCGAACAGGAAAGTCGCGCCGGGCGCCGCCCAGGCTCCCGCGCCAGCGGAGAGCAAGAGCTATTACGTTCCCACCCGCGCCTACCGCCTCGAGCCCTATCCCGAGGTTCCGGCCTATGTGCGCAATGCCGGCAAGCTGTTCAATGATCCCCTCAAGCTCGACTGGCTGAACATCGGCATCGATTCGCGCACGCGCTTCGAATATCGCGAAAACGATTATCGTCCCTGGACGCAAACGACAGTCAATCCGCCGGCGTCCCAGCGCAAGGTTTTCGCGAACTCGCCGATTCTGCTGCGCACCCGCGTCTATGTCGGCGTGCAGGATATTCTCGACCCGTTCCGCTTTGCTGTGGAAATGCAGGATTCGCGCGTCTTCAACAGCATTTACCAGTATCAGGGTCAGGAAGTTAACCAGACCGACCTCATCTCCGCCTATGGCGAACTCTATTTCAAGGACGCCTTCGGCAAGGATGCGCGCGGCAACGATCGGCCGCTGACCGTGCGCGCCGGCCGACAGCACTTCGAAATTCTCGATCGCCGCCTGATCGCGGAAAATGAGTTCCGCAACACGACGAATACGTTCGACGGTTTCCGCCTCAAGATCGGCAAGAAGGAAAACGACTGGGATCTCGACAGCTTCGTGATGCGCCCGGTCAACCGTGATCCCGTCGGTTTCGACCGGCCCGATTGGCGCAACTGGATCTTCGGCAGTGTGTTCAGCTTCCGCCGCTTCTCGGAATATGCGACCATCCAGCCCTATTTCATCGGTCGCCACCAGTTCGCCGATCAGCTCGATCCGTCCAACTCCAACAAGATTTCGCGTCAGACCCAGGCGCCCGGCGTGCGCATCTACGGCAATTACGCCAATTTCGACTACGACTTCGACCTGATGAAGCAGTTCGGCATGACCGGCGAATTCGCCAATGTCGGCGCGGCGCAGGTTCAGCGCACGGTGCAGCAGGACGCCATCGCCTATGCGATCGAAGGCGGTTACACCTTCGCCAGCCATCCGTGGAAACCGCGCGTCAGCGCGAATTACGCCTATGGGTCCGGCAACAAGAGCCCGTTCGACAGCTCCAACCAGAACGTCGACACCTTCTATGGCTTCAACCAGCCGTTCTCGCGCAACGACTACATTTCCTGGAACAACATCAAGGCGCCGAAGGTCCGCCTCGAATTCTCGCCGACCAAGGAGTTGCAGGTCGACACCGCCTTCAGCGCCTATTGGCTGGCGAGCACGGCGGCGGCGTGGGATCGCATCAATCTGATCGCGCCGCTGGGCAATCGCAGCGATTTCGTGGGCACGGAATTCGACATCCGCTTCCGCTACAAGCTCAGCCAGTATCTCAATCTGACAGCGAGCTACGCCCGCTTCTGGCCGGGCTCCTTCGTCAAGAGCTTCGCGCCGTTCGCGGCGTTGCAGCAGTTCCCGACAACCTATACTGGCCAGACCGCCTCGACCCTCGGTCTGACGGCGCGGCCCACAGACTTTTTCTATATCGAAGTCTCGGGCAACCCCTTCGGCGACGGCCAGCCGCTCACTCCGAGCCCGCTTGCGACAGCGGCTGGCGTTCTCTCGGCGCCGCCGATCCTCGCGTCGAAGGACAAGGCGCCGAGCTGGACCGACTATTACGTCGGCCTCAAGGGCGGCGGCGCCTGGTCGAGCCCGCACTCGGTCGTCGACGCCATCGGCGCCGGCGCAGCCGCAGCCACCGGCCCGATCGCGACGACCTCGCGTATGGCCGATGGCTCCAACCAGCTCAACGGCTTCGTCGGCGCTTTCAACGTCGGCGCCAATTACAAACTCGGCAACTATCTCGTGCCGGGCGTCGAAGCGGACATCTATGCGGTCTCGGGCAACACCGATGGGCGTTGGCAGGGTTCGATCGTGACGGCGGGCGGAAATACCTATTTCAACACAGTCCAGCGCACCTCCACCCTCAACTATCTCGGCACGATCCGCGGTCGCCTCGGCGTGCTTGCCACGCCGACGGTGGAAGTCTATGGCACCGGCGGCTTCGCCTTCGGCGGCGTCACCTCCAACACGGCCGTCGTCACTGAGCGCCTCAACGCGGCCGGTCTCACCCAGGCCAATCCGTGGTCGCAGAACACGCTGCTCGGCTGGGCGGCCGGCGGCGGCGTCGAATGGGCGTTCCTGCCGAAATGGACGGTCAAGGCCGAGTATCTCCACTACGATCTCGGCGCCGCCAATTCGCTCGGCTTCGCTGCGCAGCCCGCGGGCCTCTACCAGTTCGCCGTGGCCAACCGTACGACCTTTGCCGGAAATCTCGTGACCGGCGGCGTCAACCGTCACTTCGATCTGTTCGAGGAGCCGGCGGTCACGGTGGTCGCCAAGCACTGACGGCGAAACGCGTTCCGCAAACCCCGGACGGCGCCCGCCGCCCGGGGTTTTTCATTTGCGCGGGACGTTCCGTTTCTGCTTAAACATTGTGACGACGAAAGGGACGGACGATGGCGGCGATCTGGGCGCAGGCGGCGCTGGTGTTTGGTCTGGCGCTGCTCGCGAGTCTGCTCGCCCATCGCTACAGGCTTTCGACCGCGCTGGTGGAAATCCTCATCGGCATGGTCGCGGGCTCGATCCTTTCGGCTTTCGGGGCCTCAGGCGTTTTCGCGGTGCAGGACCCCTGGGTGAAGACGCTGGCCGGTTTCGGCGCCATCCTCCTCACCTTCCTCGCCGGGGCCGAACTCGATCCCGATGTGTTCCGCCGCAAATGGAAAGAGGCCGCCGGGATCGGCGTCGCCAGCTTCATCGTTCCGGCGCTCGGCTGCTGGGCCGCTGCGCAGTGGCTGCTGGGCTGGGATTCGTCTGCCGCGCTGCTCGCCGGCATTGCGCTGGCCGCAACCTCCGTCGCCGTCGTCTATACGGTGATGATGGAATATGGCTTCAACCGCGTGGAGTTCGGCAAAACGATCCTCGCCGCCTGCTTCATCACCGATCTCGGCACGGTGGTGACGCTCGGCCTGGTGTTTTCGCCCTTCACCTGGAAGACGCTGTTGTTTGCCGCCGTGCTCGCCGGCGCCTTCGTCGGGCTGCCGAAGATCACGCCGAAGGCGCTGGCGCGATTTGGCGGTCGCCCCTCGGAATTCGAGGCCAAATTCCTGCTGTTCGCGCTGATGGCGCTCGGCGCCCTGGCGGTCTGGGCCGGCAGCGAAGCTGTGCTCCCCGCCTATCTCGTCGGCATGGCGCTGGCCGGCAGCGTCGGCCGCGACGCGGAGCTCATCCGCCGGCTGCGGGCGATCGTCATAGGCCTTTTGACTCCGTTCTATTTCATCCGCGCTGGCTGGTTCGTCTCCATCCCGGCGGTGGTCATGGCGCCGTTCGGGGTCGCCGCGCTGATCGCCGTGGAGCTGACAACCAAGATTGTCGCCGTCTATCCGGTGGCGCGGGCCTTCAAGGCGCCGCATGGCGAGGCCATGTATACGACGCTGCTGATGGCGTCGGGCCTCACCTTCGGGACCATCTCGGCGCTGTTCGGGCTCTCGAACAAGATCATCGACGATGCCCAGTATTCGACGCTGGTGGCGGCAATCATCGGCACGGCGGTGATCCCGACCCTGATCGCCAACCGCCATTTCCTGCCGCGCCATCTCCTGCCGCAGGAGGAGACGCCGCAGAGTCCGCCGATCCCGGCGGCGGAGGTTCTGCCGGCGGAGGACGCCCTGGAAGATTCCCAGCTTCGCTCGTAGCGGAGCCGGCGCTCTCGAGATAAAACCATGCTCGGACTTTTCCTCGCGTTCGACCGCTTCGTTCGCCGCACGAAACACAGGATTCGCATGAACCGCATGGAACGGCAGCCTCAGCCGGCGACCGAGGCCGAGGTGGAATACAGGGACGGCGATTACCGCATCCGTAAGCCAGGCGCCTATGTGCGTTGCGCGGTGACGGGAGAGCCCATTCCGCTGGAAGAGCTCACCTACTGGAACGTCGATCTTCAGGAGCCCTACAGCAGCCCGGACGCCAAGCTGCGCCGGCTGAAGGGCGAGAAGGCGCCGCCGCGGATATGAGGTTGGCGTTCAGCGCCCGCCGTGCATCGGCCCGCGCACGACGCCCGGTGTGATCGGTCGATCCAGAAAGAAATCCAGCGCCAGCGGCTTGCCCGGCTTTACCGCATAGGGCTCGAAATCCGTCACGCCAGCGTCCTTCAGCACATTCACATCGACGAAGAAGTTGCCGGTGCATTCCTGCGCCGGGCGGGTGAGAATTGCGTAGGCCGCATCGGCGACGATTTCGGGTCTGCGCGACAGCGCGATCAACGCGTCGCCGCCGAGCAGATTGCCCACCGCGGCCGTGGCGATGGCGGTCTCCGGCCACAGTGAATTCACGCCGACGCCCTTGCGCTTCAGATCTTCCGCGAGGCCGAGCGTGACAAGGCTCATGCCGAATTTTGCCATGGTGTAGGCGAGGTTGGGCGAAAACCATTTGGCCTGCATGTCGAGCGGCGGCGACATCGTGAGAATATGCGGATTTGCGGCTTTCAGAAGATACGGCAGCACGGTCCTGGCGCAGAGATAGGTCCCGCGCGCATTGATCTGATGCATCAGATCGAAGCGCTTCATGTCGAGGGAATCGATGGCGCGCAGATCGATGGCGCTGGCGTTGTTGACCAGTATGTCGATCCCGCCGAATTTTTCCGCCGCCGCCGCGACCGCCGCCTCCACCTGATCGTCGAAGCGGATGTCGCAGGCGATCGGCAGCGCCTTGCCGCCGGCCTTTTCGATCTCCTCCGCGGCGGTGAAGATCGTGCCCGGAAGTTTGGCGTGTTCGGAGACGCTTTTCGCGGCGATGGCGATGTTGGCGCCGTCACGCGCCGCCCGCAGGGCGATGGCGAGGCCGATGCCGCGGCTGGCGCCGGTGATGAACAGGGTTTTTCCGGCGAGGCTCATGGGGGCTCCTGACGATTCGGGGCTGCGGCCGTGGTCCAGTTTGCCGCGACTTTCCAAAAAAACGAAAAAGCGGGGAATAAATCGCGCCCGACCCGAGTCTTCCATCCGTCCGGCGCAGCGCCGGCAAGGAGGACGAACATGACGGACACATCATCGACGAGCCGCCGGCGCGCGCTCCAATGCATGGCCTGGGCCGGCACGGGCCTGTTGTGGACACTGCGTGGCGGCGTGCCGGTCGCCTCGCTGATCGGCGCTGCGAGCGCGGCGACGAAGGGCTTCTCCTTCGCGCAGATTTCCGACACGCACATCGGCTTCTCGAAGCCGGCCAACCCCGATCCGGCGGCGACGCTGCGCGAGGCGATCGGCAAGATCGCCGCATTGCCGGAAAAGCCGGCGTTCCTGATCCACACCGGCGACATCACCCAGCTTGCAAAGCCTAAGGAATTCGACGATTTCGACGAATTGATCAAGGAAGCGCGCCTCGACGTTCACTACACGCCGGGGGAACACGATGTGCTCGACGAAAAGCCCGGTACCTTGTACTTTGCGCGCTACGGCAAGGGGGCAAGGGGCGGCGGCTGGCGCAGCTTCGAGCATGGCGGCGTTCACTTCGTGTGTCTCGTGAATGTGCTCGATCTGAAGGCCGGCGGCATGGGCGCGCTCGGCGCCGAGCAGATCGCCTGGCTGCGCGAGGATCTCGCCGGAAAAAGCGCCTCGACGCCCATCGTCGTCTTCGCCCACATTCCGCTTTGGACGATCGCCGCAGACTGGGGCTGGGGCACGCAGGATTCCGCCGAGGCGCTGAAACTTTTGGCGCGCTTTGGCTCGGTCACCGTTCTCAACGGCCACATCCACCAGATCATGCAGAAGGTCGAAGGGCATGTCGCCTTCCATACGGCGCGCTCCACAGCCTTTCCGCAGCCGGCGCCGGGCGCGGCGCCCGCGCCGGGGCCAAAGCTCGTGCCCGCTGGTGAGTTGCGCGAGACGCTCGGCGTGCGACAGGTGACGCTGGTCAAGGGCGGGCAGCCGCTGGCCATCGCCGATCATTCGCTGGCGATGTGAGGAGGCGCGTCCCATGAACAGACTCATCAGCCTCACTGCGAGCCTCGCCTTCGCCTTGATCGCGACCAACGCCGCCAACGCCGGCGAGACGCGCGTCACCATCGAGAATTACGCCTTTTCCCCGGCCGAGCTGCGGGTGAAAGCCGGGGAGCGCGTCGTCTTCGTCAACAAGGACGAGTCGCCCCACAATGTCGTCGACGGGAAAGGGGCGTTCCGCTCGCCCGCACTCGACGCCAACGAGAGTTTCGGCAAGGTTTTCGACAGGCCGGGGGAAATCGTCTATTTCTGCGGCCTGCATCCGCAAATGAAGGGCCGGATCGTCGTGACGCCATGAGGCCAGCGCGGCGGGACGGTCACAACCGGCGAGGGGCGGCGTGATCACCGACATTGCGCGCCGGCGCTTCGACGAGATCGTGCCGCCGCTTCTCGACGACGTCTACGCGCTCGCCCGCTGGCTTACCGGCGACGCCGCCGACGCCGATGATGTCGCGCAAGAGGTCGCTCTGCGGGCGTTGCGCGCTCTCGCCGGGACGCGGCCGGAGCGCCCGCGCGCCTGGTTGCTGGCCATCACCCGCAATGCGGCGTTGACCCATCTCGCGAAAAAGCGTCCGCAAGCGCTTGCGGACGCCGCCGACGAGATCGCCGACGATGCGCCGTCTCCGGAGGCGGCGCTGATCCGCGCGGCCGAAAGCCGCGCCGTCGCGGCGGCGATCGACGCACTGCCTCTGCCCTTGCGGGAAGTGCTGATCATGCGCGAGATATCCGACCTTTCCTACAAGGACATCGCGGAAGCCGCGGACATTCCGATCGGGACGGTGATGTCGCGTCTGGCGCGGGCGCGGGCGCAGCTTGCGGCGCAACTGGGAGCTCTGCGATGAGCGAGACACGCGATCTGCGCCTTCTCCTCCACGCTTTCGTCGATGGCGAACTCGACGCCGCCGGCGCGCTGGAGATGGAGCAGGCCCTCGCCGCCGATCCGGTTCTGGCCGCAGAATACGAGCGGCTGCTCGCCCTGCGCGGCGTTTTGCGCAGCTTGCCGCCTATGAACATGCCGGCGACGAGCCGGACCCGGATCATGGCGCAGATCGCCCAGGAAAGCCGCGTTTCACCTGCGCCTGCCGCCTTCGTGTCGCGTCGGCGTTTCGGCCGCGCGGCACTCGCCGCTGCTGCGGCCAGCGTGGCGGGTGTCGCCTATCTTTCGGTCCACCGCGCGCCGGACGAGACCGTCGCCCGCGATCTCGTCCACGCGCACATGCGCGCGCAGATTTCCGGCAATCCCTTCGATGTGGCGTCGAGCGACCGGCATGTCGTGAAACCGTGGCTGGCGGCGAAAATTCCGGCGGCGACCTTCGCGCCCGATCTCGCCGCCTCCGGTTTCCCGCTGGCGGGCGCGCGCATCGACATCGCGGGGACCGCGCCGGCGCCGACCCTCGTCTATCGGCGTCGCCAGCATCTGGTCTCCGTGACGCAACTGCCGCGGGGCTATGCGCCGCTGGCGCCCCGCGCCGCGGTGCTCGACGGCTATCCGATCCTGCGCTGGTCCGACGGCGACCGCGACTATCTCGCTGTATCCGACATCGCCGCCGCAGAACTCGAGGCCTTTGTCGCGCTGTTTCGGGAGGCCGCGGCGGCGGAGACGCCAGCCGCCAGGAAATGATCCGCGCCGGTGCGCCGGATCAGCCCGTCAGCCGCGCCAGCGCCTTTGCGCGCCCGATCAACGGTAGCAGCGCAGCGAGTTCCGGTCCCGTCTCTTCGCCGGTGAGCGCCAGCCGCAAGGGATGAAACAAGGCCTTCCCCTTGCGCGCCGTCGACGCTTTCACGACCTGCGTCCACTGGCTCCAGCTGTCGTGATCCCATGGTTCCGGCGGCAGGAATTCGGCGGCCTTTTCGAGAAAGGCGGGCTCTTCACGCCGGGATTCGATTTCGCCCTCGATGACGCGCCACCATGTGAGAATGTCGTCGAAGCGCGTCAGATTGGCGCGCGCCGCCAGCCACAGAGGCTCAGCCTTGAAGCCGACGATTTCATGCGCCGCGAGACGCTCGCGCACGTCTTCGAAGGTGAACAGCGCCAGCGTGCGATGGGTGAGCGCCGTAAGATCGTCCGGATCGAAGCGCGCCGGATTGCGCGAGACATGGGAGAGGTCGAAGCTGGCGCCGAGTTCGGCCAGCGAGCGCACGGCATGCACATTGTCGGAGGAGCCCGTGAGCGTCGCCAGCGCCGCCACCGCCAGCGGCTCGTACCCGTCCTCGCGCAGCGCGGCGATGGACAGCGCGCCCGTGCGTTTCGACAGGCCTTCGCCCGACGAGCCGATCAGCAGATTGTGATGCGCGAACACCGGCGCGTCGCGCCCCGGCGCCAGAGCGGCGAAAAGCTGCAGCTGCACGGCGGTGTTGGTGACATGATCTTCGCCGCGGATCACATGGGTGATCGCCATGTCGATGTCGTCGACGACGGACGGCAGCGTGTAGAGAAAGGTTCCGTCTTCACGGATCAGCACAGGATCGGACAGCGCGCCGCAGTCGATGTCCACATGGCCGCGAACGAGATCGTCGAAAGCCGCTGAGCCCGGTTCGAGCCTGAAGCGCCAGTGTGGCCGGCGTCCCTCCGCTTCGAGGCGGGCGCGATCTGCGGCCGTCAGATTCAGTGCGGCGCGATCGTAGATCGGCGGCGCGCCACGCGCCTGCTGGAGCTTCCGGCGTTTCTCCAACTCGTCGGGCGTCTCGTAGCAGGGATAGAGCCGCTCTGCGGCCCGCAATTTTGCCGCTGCAGCCTCGTAGGAAGCGAATCGCTCGGATTGTCGGGCGATCATGTCGGGGAGTATCCCCAGCCAGGCGAGATCGACCTCGATGGCGCGGGCGAACTCCGCGGTGGAGCGGGCAAGGTCCGTGTCATCGAACCGCAACACGAATCTTCCACCGTGCGCTGACGCGAACAGGAAGTTGAAAAGCGCGACCCGCGCGTTTCCTATGTGTATGCGGCCCGTCGGAGACGGCGCGAAGCGGACGATCGGAGTGCTCATGAGACGGCTACGCCAGAAGTTTTCGAAAGAAGAGCCACGCAGCAAGATTCTCGCGGCGCCGCCCTTTTGCCAAGATGCGGCGGTCTTGTCAGGCGGAATATTGAATCTGCCGCGGCCAGGCCTGAAACGAGCGCCGATGGCGCGCGCCGCGCAATCTCGCGCAGGCGTCGAGCGGTCTTCCGCCCGGGCCTGAGCCTCAGCCCGCCTCCGCCGGCGTTTTCGCGGTGATCGCCAGTGCGTGCACGCGCGACGCGAGTTCCTGCGCGAGCGCGGCATTGACGAGTCGATGCCGCTCGACCCGGCTCTTGCCCTCGAACGCCGCGCTCACGACCTCCACGCGAAAGTGACTTTCGCCATCTGGATGATGATGGCCGTGGCCAGCGTGATGGTGCGATTCGTCGACGACATTCAGCGTGATGGGCGCAAAAGCCTGTGTCAGCTTGTGTTCGATGCCCGTTTTGACGGGACCTTTACCCGGTTCGGCCATTTTGATCGTTCCCCTGTGCCGCGCGTGGGGCGCGCTTCGACCGATATTGGCGAAGAGTTGCGCTTGCGGCCAGCCCGCGCTCGATCATAATGGATCGTCATGGATTTGAATTCACCCCTGTTCGATCGCATCCGCGCGCAAAAGCAGCCGCGAGAAGAGCGACGCGAGACTGGCCTGCGCTGCGATTCGCCGGGATGCGGAGCGCCGGGCGAGTTCCGCGCGCCCATGGGCCGCCTGCGCGAGGGTCAGTATTTTTGTTTCTGCCTCGACCACGTCAAAGAATACAATAATAATTACAACTACTTCAATGGCATGACCGACAATGACGTCGCCCGCTACGTCAAGGACGCCACCGTTGGCCATCGTCCGACCTGGTCGATGGGCACGCGCCGCGGCACGGCCGGGTTCCGCGAAGATCCCAATGCAAAAACCTTTCACGATCCGCTCGGCGCCTATCGCCAGCGCTTCCACAAGGCCCGGGCCGAGGAGAAGACCCCGCGCTATTCGCCCGTCACCATGCGGGCGCTGGAGGCGATGGGGCTCGACGACCGGGCGACGCCCGAGACGATCCGCGCCAAATACAAGGATCTGGTGAAACGCCACCACCCCGATGCGAACGGCGGCGACCGCTCGCGTGAGGAAAAGCTGCGCGAAATCATCAACGCCTACAAGACGCTGCGGGCCGCGCGGCTGGCGTGAGGAGGACAACTTGCGGACCGCGAGCCTTTGGCTCGCGTTTCGAGTTGCCAGCCGGATGCTCGCGGTCCATGCGAGCAATACGGAGCAACATCCTGAATCCGCGGCGCTTCGGTTCGATCCGTCGCTGCGCGCCTCGCAATGACGACGCGGATGCGGTAGGAACTCGAACACTCCCGCATCCATGGACCTCCCCATGACCCGCGACGACTGGAAAAAGACTCTGCCCTTCAAGCGCCACTGGACCGCCTATCTCGCCTTCAAGCTGGCGGTGCTGGCGCTGGCGGTGGCCTTTGCGCTGCGCGTTCTGGGATACATCTGATGGCCCGCGGCGCCGCGCCCGGCCTGCGCCCGTTCCTGCCCGCCGACGCGCCGGCGCTGGCGGCGCTGTTTCGCGCCAGCATCGAGGAGCTCGCCGCCGACGATTACGATGACGACCAGCGCGCCGCCTGGGCCTCGACAGCCGACGACATTGCGGTTTTCACGGCGAAGCTGGAGCAGGGCCTGACGCTCGTCGCCATGCTCGACGGCGCGCTCGCCGGCTTCGCTGCGCTCAAGGAGAATCGGCTGTTCGACATGCTCTATGTCGATCCCGCCTTCACGGGCCGCGGCGCTGGCGCGGCGCTGGCCGACGCCATCGAGAAACTGGCCGGCGCGCGGGGCGCGCAGGCGCTCGACGTGGAAGCCTCCGATACGGCCCGCGACTTTTTCGCCGCACGCGGCTATGTCGCCAGCAGCCGAAACATGAAGATGATCGCCGGCGAATGGCTCGGCAACACGACGATGACGAAGACGCTTCGTCCGCAGGACGCAAAAAGATGAAACAACGGCTGACGCTGTTCGACACGACCTTGCGCGACGGCGCCCAGACCACGGGCGTCGACTTTTCGCTCGCCGACAAGCGGGCGATCGCCGCCATGCTCGACGATCTCGGGCTGGACTATGTCGAAGGCGGCTATCCCGGCGCCAATCCGATCGACACCGAGTTTTTTGTGCAGCGCCCGAACATCGGCGCGCGCTTTGCGGCCTTCGGCATGACCCGGCGGCAGGGCCGCTCGGTGGAAAACGATCCCGGACTCGCGGCCTTGCTCGCCGCCGATTGCGACGCGATCACCTTCGTCGCCAAGAGCTGGGATTTTCAGGTGCGCGTCGCGCTGAAATCCACCGAAGAGGACAATCTCGCAGCCATTTCGCAGAGCGTTTCCGCCGCGGTGAAGGCCGGCAAGGAAGCTGCCGTCGACTGCGAACATTTCTTCGACGGCTACAAGGCCAATCCTTCTTACGCCCTCGCCTGCGCCAAGGCGGCGCGCGACGCTGGCGCCCGCTGGGTGGTGCTGTGCGACACCAATGGCGGGACGCTGCCGCATGAGATCGAGCGCATCGTCGCCGAAGTCGCGCGCGACATTCCCGGTGAATTTCTTGGCGTGCATTGCCATGACGACACGGGGCAGGCGGTCGCCAATTCGCTCGCCGCGGTGCGTGCCGGCGCGCGGCAGATTCAGGGCGCGCTCAACGGGCTGGGCGAGCGCTGCGGCAACGCCAATCTCACCACCATCATCCCCACGCTGCTGCTGAAGGACGAGTTCGCCGGCCGCTTCGAGATCGGCGTCACGCGCGACAAGCTGGCGCAGCTGACGCGCGTCTCGCATGCGCTCGACGAATTGCTGAACCGCACGCCCAATCGCCATGCGCCCTATGTCGGCGCAAGCGCTTTCGCCACCAAGGCCGGCATTCACGCCTCTGCCGTGCTGACGGACTCACGCACCTATGAGCATGTCGCGCCCGAAACCGTCGGCAATCAGCGCCGCGTCCTCGTCTCCGATCAGGCCGGGCGCTCCAACATCGTCGCCGAACTGACGCGGCTCGGCGTCACGTTGGAGAAGGACGATCCGCGCCTCGCGCGTCTGCTCGACGAAGTGAAGGACAAGGAGGCGCAGGGCTACGCCTATGAAGGCGCCGACGCCAGTTTCTTTCTGCTGGCAAAGCGCGTGATGGGCGAACTGCCGCAATATTTCCATATCGAACGCTACAGCGTGGCGGTCGATCGGCGCTTCTCCAAGAACGGCGTGGAGGATCTGGGCGCGGAGGCGATCGTCAAGATCGCGGTGCATGGCGAAACGCGCATCTCGGCGGCGGAAGGCAATGGCCCGGTGAATGCGCTCGATCTCGCGCTGCGCAAGGATCTGGGCGCCTATCAGCGTTTCGTCGAGGATGTGAATCTCGTCGATTACCGCGTGCGCGTCTTTCAGGGCGGCACCGACGCCGTGACCCGCGTTCTCGTGGAATGCGCCGACAGCGATGGCATGCGCTGGTCGACCGTGGGCGTCTCCGCCAATGTCATCGACGCATCCTTCGAAGCGCTGGTCGACGCCATCGTGTACAAGCTGGTGATATCCGGGGCTTCGTAGAGTCCGGACTCACGATCAACAGGCGGCGGTGGCGGCGATGCAAACCGCATCGACGACGTTCGCCGTGATTGCAGCGCGTGGCGACTTAGCTGGAGGCCGATCGACCGCCGCACATGTCGCTTGGGCGAGCCCGTTCACAGCCGGTTCATGGGCGAAGCGGGAAGCTTGCTTTCGGTCATTGCCGCGCCACAATATTTCCTGATCGTCAGCGGGTTGGCGTCAAGCGCGGACTGCGAAAGGGAACGCTCATGGACAAGAAGTTCGTCACTCTTGTGGGAGCTATTTCGGCTCTCCCGCTCGCGGCCGCAACGCCGGCAGCCGAGGCGAAGACAATCGATGAATTGATGTCGCCGAGGTCTTATGCCGAGCTTCTGCAACCGATTCCGAATGCAGCCGCGCTCTTGAAGGAAGTCGTGGCGAAGGAGGCCGCACAGCCCGAGCCGCGCATTCAGACGGCGCAATATTACGACGAAGATTATCCGTACCGTCGGCGCTGGTATCACCACCATCATCACCACCACCACCACCATGGATGGGGCTACTCCTACGGCCGGCCGCGCTATAACCGTCACCACCATCATCATCACCATCACCACTGGAATGGCGGTTGGTGGTGAAAATACCTGGCGGGCCGTCCATCGCCGACAGGAGTTTCATTTCTTGTCGGCGAAGGAACGCGCGGCGCCAAATATTCCGCGATAGGTTCCGTCGAAAACAGTGTCGGTCGTCGACAGCCATTGCGAGTCGGCGCCGAGCGTTTCGCGACTCGCGTGGATGCGTCGCGACTGCAATTCGCGTCCGGCCGCTTCGTCGAAGCTCATGGGTTCCAGTTCGACGTTGCTCTCCGCCGGAATCATCGTGAATTGGGCCATCGGCGCGCCGGGTCGGAAAACATGCGTCTGGCCTTCCGTCGGCGATTTGAACACGAGAAAATAGATCATCGGCCACCAGTCGCGAATGATCGCCGGCACGGCGAGCGGCGCCGTGCCCGTGGTGTCCGTATAGAAGCTCGGATGCGTCTCCACCTTGATCGCAAAACCCGGCTCCGGCTTGAGGTCGAGCAGGAGCTGAAAGGTGTAATAACTGCCGCCGAAGTCCCGGAAAGGCGGCCAGCTGCGCTCGGCGCTCGGCGCAGGGCCGAAGTCGCCGTCGAGAATCAGCCGCCCATTCCGCGTCGAAACGCGCAGTTCGTTCTTGTACGGATAGAAGATTTCGACGCCATATCTGGCATATTCGGAAAAGGGCACGCAGTGCCATGCGTGCTCGTGCGAACCATCCGTTCGCTTCTCCGCCTGGCCGGCCCAGCCGGGAATCTCCATACGTGTGCGGCGAAGCCCGAGATCGTCGCCGCTCTGCCGGAATTTGATCTTGTGCACGACGATCTCTCCGCAGTCTGGCTCATGCACATTAACATGGCGTGTCCTTGTCCGGAAGCCAGGCCGCGTCTGGCGCACCAAGTGGCTTCTCCCGAGTCCGCGCCGCGATGGACAAGGGGACTCGACAAAACGCCGCCACGATCACGATCCGCGTTTTGACCCGCCTGTCGGAGCATTTCTCGAAACTGATCGGACAATTCCGGCTCCGTGACGCCGCTTCGCGACATCGCTTGGACGACGCCGCCTCGCCGATCGCGCAGGCCGCGTGATGCGCCGAAAACCTTCCGGCGCATCCGCAGGGCGAGGAACCGCATCACATCCGGGCGTGGCCGAAACGCTGTTCCGCGGGGGTGAGGAACCCCACCGTCAGCAGGACCGCCGCGATGCCGGCGTGCAGCCAGATGTCGGCCGTGTTCATCGCGATGAAGCCGAGGAAATTCGGGAGCGGCAGGATGAAGCCGAGCACCGCAATGATGGTGTAGACCACCGCCAGAGAGCGGATGGTCATCACCGGCATGTGGGCGTAGGCGCCGGCGAGAAACAGGATGCCGGTGACGAGATGCACCACATTGTGGGCGTCGTTGACGCGGAACAGCCCGCCTTCCGAGACGAGCGGATTGGCGGTGAAGCCCAGAAGGCCCACGACGATGAAGACGACGCCGAAAATCCTGGCGATGAGATCGGCGTTCCAGTTTCTCTCGATCATGTTCGGCTTCCTTTCTGTAGCGGTGAGCGCGACGCCCGCCGGAACGCGCCTGTAGCGCAGCGTCGAGGACGCGCGGGCGACAGGCGCAACATGGGGCCGGGGCCGGGGAAGTCGAACAATCGTGGATAAAAAAGCAGATAGGGCCGGCAAGGCTGAAGATGACGTCGAAGGCTTTGCTTCACGGTCATTGCGAGCGGAGCGAAGCAATCTGGAGCAACATCCCGAAACCGTTTTGTCGCGTCTCAGTATCGCTTCGCTCGCAATGACAATCCCATCATTCGAGTGGAGAAGGCCTCAGGTCATCACCACATTCACGGCGCTTTCCGGCAGTTCCTTGCCGAAGCAGCGCTGGTAGAATTCGGCGACCAGCGGGCGCTCGAGTTCGTCGCATTTGTTGAGGAAGGTGAGGCGGAAGGCGAAGCCGATATCGCCGAAGATTTCCGCATTCTCGGCCCAGGTGATGACCGTGCGCGGGCTCATCACCGTCGAGAGATCGCCGGCCATGAAGGCGTTGCGGGTGAGATCGGCAACGCGCACCATCTTGTTGGCGGCGTCCTTGCCTTCCTTGGTCTTCGCGTAGCTCTTCACCTTGGCCAGCACGATGTTGGTCTCGGCGTCGTGCGGCAGATAGTTCAGCGTCGCGACGATCGACCAGCGGTCCATCTGGCCCTGATTGATCTGCTGCGTGCCGTGATAGAGGCCAGAGGTGTCGCCGAGGCCGACCGTATTCGCGGTGGAGAACAGGCGGAAGGCCGGATGCGGGCGAATGACGCGGTTCTGGTCGAGCAGCGTGAGGCGGCCCGACACTTCCAGCACGCGCTGGATGACGAACATCACATCGGGACGGCCGGCGTCATATTCGTCGAAGCACAGCGCGACATTGTGTTGCAGCGCCCAGGGCAGGATGCCGTCGCGAAATTCGGTGACCTGCTGGCCGTCCTTGATCACGATCGCGTCCTTGCCGACGAGATCGATGCGGGACACGTGGCTGTCGAGATTGACGCGCACGCAGGGCCAGTTGAGCCGCGCCGCCACCTGCTCGATATGCGTGGATTTGCCGGTGCCGTGATAGCCGGTGACCATCACCCGGCGGTTGCGCGCGAAGCCGGCGAGAATGGCCAGCGTCGTCTCGCGATCGAAGAGATAGTCCGGATCGCGATCCGGCACATGTTCGCTGGGCTGCGAAAAGGCGGGAACTTCGAGATCGGTGTCGATGCCGAAGACGGCGCGCGCCGAGACTTTCGTGTCCGGCAGTCCGTCGAGGCCGGCGGTATCGGTTGCGGGCAAAACTTCGTCCTCCAGTGGGCGGCGTTTTTTCTAAGCGCCCCGGAAGGCGGGCGCAATCGGAATGTGGGGGCGTGCGCCAATGCCGCCGCTGCGCGTTGTCACGCCAGCGGGACGAGGGGTCCGGGGCGCCGCGGCTTTCCGTTTCGGCCGCAGCGCATGGAAAAAATATCGTCGGAAATCCATGGAGCCCCGGACGACAGTTTCATCGTCAACCGCCTGCGGGCGCGGAGAGGGCCTGTTATGCCCTACCTTCCCTGCGCGCGCCTCGCACTGTTGCGGCCGGGGCTTTGTCCTGCGCATTCGGACCCCGGCCAGCGGCACGACACCGGCTGAGTGACGCAGTGGGTCAAACCGCGCCTGCCGCCGTCCCCCCACCCGCGCCGCCCGACCCGGTGCGACGCCCCTTGCCTTCGGCGGGGATGAGGAGGTTATAGGAATAAAATCTTGCACACGTCAAGGGGGTAATTTGGAGGCTGGCACGGAATATGTCCGGATTGCGCGCCCCCTCCCCAACCCTCCTCCGTTATCGCGGGAGAGCGGGCAAATTCGGGGCTTCACGAAGTAATGTGTTTTATCGCGTGCGGCGCCGTGCGTTCCCTCTCCCGCGTCAGCGGGGGAGAGTCAGTGAGGGGCAGGCGCAAGTCTTTCCCCCGCAGCTTCACTCCACATCCAGCGGCGTCGTCCCCTTCGGGGCGCCGGCGTCGTCGAGGGCGATCTTCTCGATCCGGGCCTCGGCCTCCTTCAGGAGCGCCTCGCAGCGCTTCTTGAGCGCCTCGCCGCGCTCGTAGAGCTTTACCGAATCGTCGAGCGACACGGCCCCCTTCTCCAGCTTCGCCACGATTTCCTCCAGCTCCTGCATGGCTTTCTCGAAGGGGAGGGCGGCGATATCGGCGGCGTCGGTCACGGGGGCGTCCTTTCGTCGGGGGCGTTTTACAGGGGTTTGCGGGCCGGGGGAATGGGGGCGCCAGCCCTCATGCCGAGGAAGCCCCGAAGGGGATGTCTCGAAGCATGAGCCGCCGCGGGCCGCTGGAGCGCCCTTCGAGACGCGCCCTGCGGGCGCCCTCAGGACGAGGGAGGAGAACTATAGACCAACACCATCCCGTACTGCGCCGGCAAACCCCCAATCTCCGCCCGCGCCTCGGCCTCGGAGCGGCCGGCGGCGACGAGGATGCGGAAGTAGTTGTTCACGGCGCCCGGCAAATGCGGGGGTTGATGGCCGGTCTGGACGGTGAAGGCGAGATTGTCGATGTCTCTTGCCACATTGGGATGGTCCGGCCCGTAAGCTGCGCCCGAATCGACCACTCTCGTCCCCGGCAGAGCCGGGGGCGCTCCAGTCGCCCGAATTCCGCAGTTGATCCAGACACAAGAGCGCAAAAATCGAATGCTGCGCCTGCCGTATCGGCGTAAAACCACGACATGCCCACTCTCCACGCCAACGCCCTCGTCCTCGGTGAAGCCGGCCTGCTCGTTCGCGGGCCGTCCGGCGCCGGCAAGAGTTCGCTCACGCTCTCGCTGATCGCCGCTGCGCAGGCGCGGGGGCGGTTTGCGGCGCTGGTGGCGGATGACCGGGTGGTGCTGGAGGAAGCGCATGGGCGGCTGATCGCCTCGCCGCATCCGGCCATCGCGGGGATGATCGAAATCCGCGGCGCGGGAATCGTCTCGCGTCCCTTTGAGCCCGCCTGCGTGCTGCGGCTTGTTGTCGACCTGTTCCTGCCCGAAAAACCGCCGCCGCGCTTGCCCGAAACCGACGCAAACGAGGCGATTTTGTGCGGCGTGGCCGTGCCCCTGCTGCGACTCCAGTCCGGGGCGAGCCTCGGGGTGGAGGCGATACTTTCACTTATTCATGAAGTTATGACAAATTCTCGCTGAAGAGAGGTTTTCGCTTGCCAATTTCGCCGCATCGCACAAAATGTCGCCCGCTCGACGCCCGCGACGAAAGCGGACGGATCGTATATACAGGATTTGGGCAGGAGCGGCCGCGCCAGGCCACGGGGGCGGCTTTGCTGCAGGTCATGTGAGTGGCTTTGCGGCGGAAAGACGCCCCGGCGGCGTGCGGCAGATGGGCGGCGTTGCGGCAAGGTCCAATCGCGGGACGGCGACATGAGTGGTAGGGTCGAATGATCGGAATGGTCCTCGTGACCCACGGTTGCCTCGCCACGGAGTTTCGGGCCGCGCTCGAACATGTGGTCGGCCCGCAAAAGCAACTCGTGTCCATCTCCATCGGTCCGGAGGACGACATGGAGCGGCGCCGGGCGGAAATCATCGAGGCGATCAAGGAGGCGGACAGCGGCGACGGCGTCGTGGTCCTCACCGACATGTTCGGCGGCACGCCGTCCAACCTCGCGATTTCCGTGATGAACGGCGGCAAGGTGGAAGTTCTCGCCGGCGTCAATCTGCCGATGCTGATCAAGCTCGCCTCGGTGCGCGACTGTCAGCCGCTGGAACAGGCGGTGGTGCAGGCCCAGGACGCCGGACGCAAATATGTTTATATCGCCAGCAAAGTCCTCAACGCCAAATGATACATCTCATGTCTGAAACCGAGGCGCAGGGCGCCGCGTTGTCACGCAACATGCCGATCGTCAATCGCAAGGGTCTGCACGCCCGCGCCACGGCCAAATTCGTGCAGTGCTGCGAACGCTACGACGCCGAGATCACGGTCTCCAAGGACGGCGAAACGGTCGGCGGCTCCTCGATCATGGGGATTCTCACGCTGGGCGCGGCCAAGGGCTCGACCATCACCGTGACCGCCAGCGGCCCGCAGGCCGCCGAAGCGCTGGACGCGCTCGAGGCGCTGGTCGCCAACCGCTTCGGCGAAGACGAGTAGTCAGGCCTCGACCGTCGGGCCGAAAATCTCTTCCGCATGGGCGCGCAGACGCGCGTCGACCGCCGGCAAGGTCGCCGCAACGCCGAGATCGGCGAGGCTGGTGACGCCGAGATGGTTTTCGCGCACGCCGCAGGGCGCGATGCCGGAAAAATGCGTGAGGTCCGGCGCCACATTCAGCGCGAGGCCGTGAAAGCTCACCCATTTGCGCAGCCGCACGCCGATCGCTGCGATCTTGTCTTCGGCGGGCTCGCCGAGAAGCCCGGCGGGCTTGTCGGGCCTCTGGACCCAGACGCCGACGCGCTGCCGCCGGTCGCCGACGACGCCGAAATCGGCGAGCGTGGCGATGACGAGGGCCTCCAGCGCGCAGACGAAGGCGCGCACGTCGCGCCGACGCTGCGTGAGATCGAGCATGACATAGACGATGCGCTGGCCGGGGCCGTGATAGGTGAACTGCCCGCCGCGCCCGGTCTCGTAGACGGGAAAGCGCGCATCGAGAAGATCGGCGGGTTTGGCCGACGTGCCGGCCGTGTAGATCGGCGGATGCTCCAGCAGCCAGAACATCTCCGGCGCCTCCCCCGCCGCAATCGCCTCCGCCCGCGCTTCCATCTGCGCGACGGCGTCGGGGTAGGCGACGAGGCCGGGGGAGACGCGCCAGTGGATGGGGGCGGTATGGCGGAGGGGGAATGTCGTTCGGCAGTCGGTAACGGCGGCCATGACCTCGGGCTTTCTGTTTTCGAGCGAGGGACGCATTGCCCGCGGGGCCTGAATATTCCGTCGAACGAGGAGCGAAACCGCATGGGCGCGATCGTCGTCGACGATGAAACGCTGTCGCTGATCGAAGACTTGGCGCGGCGCAGCGGAGAAAGCAAGGCGGCGGTCGTCGCCGGCGCCGGGCAAAAAGACTTGCCGCTCGCGCAAAGACTTCCGGAGATCGGCCGCGATTGCGCCGCCCCCCGGAGGCGGGGATGCCGAGGCGCTTTACGACGCGCGCGGCGAGCCAGTGACCAGAAGCCAGGTATTCATCGCGCTTGCGGCATATGCGAGGTTTGGCAAAGGCAGCGGCTATGCCGCCAGACTGAATTTCGGAGATTGCTTTTCTTGCGCGCTCGCAGAGGAGTCGTGAGAGCTATTGCTGTTCAAGGGAAGAAATTTTCCGTGCCTATCCAGATAAGGCAGGCGCCCACTACAAATAGAACGGCCGGCGTGCGGCATCGAAATTGCCTGATTGGCTGTATGTGACCCGAAGCGGTCATTGGACCGGCGGGGCCATTTTGCAGGGAACTTTTGCGACAGAAATTCGCCGTGCAATTTCGCGCCGCCCCATTTGTCGCGAATCTCAGGAGTTACGCGATAAACTGTTCAATCGTTTTTCCATCAGGACGGAATGCGATTTGATCGACTGCCCTTCAAAGGGTTTAACTTCTCCTGTCAGGCTGAAACCCATCTTCACCCAAAAACCGATGACCGGGTTGGTTTCTACCACGGCCAATCGCATCGTTCTTGCCTTGAGGATGTGGCGGGCGATCCGTTCTCCTTCCCGAAAAATCGCTGCACCAACGCCCAAGCCTTGCGCGGTTTCTCGAACTGCCAGAAGGCCAATGAACGCTATCCCAAATGAGGGATAACCATCGACGATATCCAGAAGCCCGACAGCCACCCTTCCACGCTTGGCCAAAAATGCATATTTGTGGCGCGGTTCGAATCCGGGCGGGAGGGCATACAAGAAGTCATAGGCCGCATTACTACGTTTCGAGACGCCATCGACGCGCAAAGAGTAGTGGGTGAGATCATCGAATATATCGTCTATCTCGCTCAGATCGCCCAAATTGGCAGGTGAAAGTGATACAGTGATATCGTCTTGCATAACATCTCCACCATTTTGTCGCGAAACTCCCAATTGGACCGACTCTTGTTTTCCTTGCTTTTGCAACGTCGCAGAATAGAGAGTCTTACGACGGCCGCCAATGACCGCTCATGGCGCTTTGCGGACACCAGGTGAGCTACCGAGCTATGCTATATGTAGTGGGTATATGTCTTAACCGGATAGGCGTGAATTTTTCAAAGACCGACGTCGAATGCGTCTTGCATCCGGAGGCGCGACAAATCCATTACGCCCCTTCACCCCGCGACTCTCATCGAATTCACCAGCCCCTCCGGAAAGATCAACTCCTCCGACGCCGCGATCTCCTCCGCGCTCCACCATTTCGCGCCCTGAAAATACGCTGTTTCCTCCGCCGTGAACCCCTGCGGCTGCGGCTCGAATTGGGGAACGCGGAGCACGAAGTGCTTTTCGGCCGCCAGCACCCAGCGCTCGCGCAACTGCATCGGGAACTCCCGCGCCGCGACAGGCGCCCCCACCGCGACGCCGGTCAGGCCTGTTTCTTCGAACAGCTCGCGCGCCGCCGCCGCTTCAAAACTCTCGCCAGCTTCCAGCGCGCCGCCGGGCGCGGTCCAGAAATGGTCGTGCCCGATCTCGCGGAATACGGGCGACAAATCCGCCGACCAGCGTTGCAGCAGGATGCGGCCCGCATCGTCGAGGATCAGCAGCCGCGCCGCCTCGCGCCGCTCGAGCGCCACGCCGTCCCAGGGCGCGGCGACGGACCGGCGCTGGGTCGCCCATTCGACGATCGACCAGTGGCCGTCGTCGCAATTGACCCAATTGGGCGCGGCGTTGAGAACCGGGTGTTCGCGCGACTCGTCGAGCCGGCGGTTCATGGCCATGCGCCAGGCGATGTCGAGCACGCCGGCATGGGCGACCACCAGCACGGTCTCGCCGGGATGGCGGCGGGCGATCCTGTTCAGCGCCCCGCGGGCGCGGGCGGCGAAGCGGGCGAGGGTTTCCCCGCCCTCGGTGGCGTAATCGGCGCGGCGGGCCTTGTAATGGGCGTAACCTTCGGGAAAGCGCTCGGCGATCTCGGGGTGCGAAAAGCCGTGCCAGACGCCGTCGTGCTTCTCGCGCAGATCGGGCGCGTGATGGATCTCCATGCCGCGCGGGCCGGCGACGGCTCCGGCGGTGACCAGCGCCCGCGACAGATCGCTGCTGTAGATGCAATCGAAATGGCACCCCTCCAGCTCGCTCGCCAGAACTCTGGCCTGTGCGCGACCGCGGGCGTTCAGGGCGATGTCGAGCTGACCCTGAAAGCGGCGCTCGAGGTTCCAGTTGGTTTCGCCGTGGCGCGCGAGGCATAAAAGCGTCGGAGGCATCGTCTCTCTTGTATTTCCGGGTCTTTGGCGGCGCCGGCGGGCGCGCGGTCGCGCCTTATACTGCATTCGCCTGACGCGAGACCCCTCAAAAGTCAAAAAACCGCGGGCAAGGCGCCCGCGGTTTCAGGTCATCGAAGTGGGAGCGCTCAGTAGTAGGCGCGGCAGACCGGCTCGCCGTAGCGGTTGCGGCCCCAGCGGGCGCATTCGGGCGGCGGCGGCTCCGGGGTCGTGGCGGCGCCCACCACGGCGCCGGTCGCTGCGCCAATCGCTGCGCCAGCAAGAGTGCCGCTGGCGCGGCCGCCCGAGGCGAGGGCGCCGATGCCGGCGCCGCCGAGGCCGCCGATGGCGGCGCCGCCCAGGGCGCGATCGGTCGGATTGTAGGAGTTGCAGGCGGTCAGCGACAGGCCGGCAGCGGCGACCAGCGCCAGAACAGTCAGTTTCTTCATCGAATTTCCTTTTCGACCCTCAAGGATGCGGCGTCGATCCGGCCGCCCGGGCCGATGACCCACGCACGAATCGCACAACGGGCGAAGCTAACGTCAGAATCATGGAGAAAGCGTGTTTTTTCCCGGCCCTCCCGGCGCCGATTGAACCCCTTCGGAAAATGCCGCATAGGAGCCGCTTGGGTTCACACACCTTTCTCGAGGGGAAAAATGACCGACAAAGACCATCGTCTCGAGCGCGATTCCTTCGGCGATATCGCCGTTCCGGCCTCCGCCTATTGGGGCGCGCAGACCCAGCGCTCGCGCGAGAATTTCCCCATCGGCGGCCAGCGCATGCCGCTCGCCGTGGTGCATGGACTCGCCCGCGTGAAGCTCGCCGCGGCGCGCGTCAACGCCGCCAAGGGGCTGATCCCCAGGGAGATCGGCGCGGCGATCGAAGAGGCGGCGCAAAAGGTCGTCGCCGGCGATCTCGACGATCATTTTCCGCTGGTGGTGTGGCAGACCGGCTCCGGCACCCAGTCGAACATGAACGCCAACGAGGTGATCGCCAACTGGTGCAACGAGAAGCTCGGCGCCGGCCGCGGCGCCAAGGCGCCCGTGCATCCCAACGATCACGTCAATTGCGGCCAGTCCTCCAACGACAGCTTCCCCACGGCGATTCACATCGCGGCGGCGCTGGCGGTGAACGGCAAGCTGATCCCGGCCGTGGAGCGCCTGCACGCCGCGCTGGACGCCAAGGCGAAGGCTTATGCGCATCTCGTCAAGATCGGCCGCACCCATCTGCAGGACGCGACGCCGGTGACGCTGGGGCAGGAGTTTTCCGGCTACGCCGCGCAGGCGGACTATGCCGCCGAGCGGCTGCGCAGGACGCTGCCCGATCTGCTCGCACTGGCGCAGGGCGGCACGGCGGTCGGCACGGGCATCAACACGGCGGTCGGCTTTGCGGAAGAGTTCGCCGCCGACATCGCGAAGCAGACCGGACTGCCTTTCGTCACCGCGCCCAACAAGTTCGAGGCGCTGGCGGCGCATGACGCCATCGCGTTCGCGCATGGCGCCATCAACTCCTTTGCCGCCGGCCTCTACAAGATCGCCTGCGACATCCGTCTGATGGGCTGCGGTCCGCGCGCCGGCTTCGCGGAGCTGAAACTCCCCGAGAACGAGCCGGGTTCGTCGATCATGCCGGGCAAGGTCAATCCGACGCAGGTCGAGGCGATCACCATGATCTGCGCGCGGGTGTTCGGCAATCACCAGACCATCACCTTCGCCGCCTCGCAGGGACACCTCGAACTCAATGTGATGAAGCCGGTGATCGCTTTCTCCTTCCTCGAATCCGTGGATCTGCTCGCGGAGGGGATCGACAGTTTCATCACCCGCTGCATCGACGGCATCGAGCCCGACGAAGCCAATCTGACCCGCTTTCTCGAGCGCAGCCTGATGCTGGTGACGGCGCTGGCCCCGAAGATCGGCTATGACGCCGCGAGCAAGATCGCCCGCGCCGCGCACAAGAACGGCACCAGCCTCAAGGAAGAAGCGCTGGCCTCCGGCAAGGTGACGGAAGCCGAGTTCGACGCCATTGTGCGGCCCGAGAAAATGCTCGCGCCGGGCGCCGAGGGCTGATCGGCGAACGGATCGATTGCGCGCCGCGGCTCTCGGGCCGCGGCGTTTTCACGCGCCCTGTCTGGAAGCCTTTCAAATTCGCGGCCTTTACGTCGCAATGGAGATTTGTGAAGACTTGCCGGGACGAGGCAGGTCGGGCGGGCCATGGCGAGCAAATCTTTCCTAATTGCGGCTTTGGCGCTGTTTGCGGCGTCGGCGGCGCCGTTGCCGATCGCGGCAGCGGCCGACGGCGACGCCGGGCTCACCAGACTGGAGTTGCTCGGCAAGCGGATTTTCGAAGACAAATCCCTGTCGCGCCCGCAGGGCGTCGCCTGCGCCTCCTGCCACGAGCCCGCGCGGGCCTTCACGGGAAACAACGGCTCGCCCGTCGCCGCCTTCGCGCGCGGGAGCCGTCCGGACGCGCTGGGATCGCGCAATGCGCCGACCATCATGTACAGTTCGTTCAGCCCGCCCTTTTCCTTTGTCACCGAGAAGAACGCCCGCACCCGCAAGATGGAAACCAAGGCGACCGGCGGCCAGTTTCTCGACGGGCGCGCCAATGATCTTCTGGCGCAGGCCGAAGGGCCGCTGCTCAATCCGGTGGAAATGAACAGCCCGTCGAAGGCGGCCGTGGTCGAGGACGTGCGCAAGGGCCCCTATGCGGCGCTGGCGCGCGAGGTCTATGGCGATGGCGTGTTCGACGACCCGGCCGCGTTCGAGAAACTGGCGAAGGCGATCGTCGCTTTCGAAAATTCGGAGCGCTTTCATCCCTTCGCGTCGAAATTCGACGATGTGCTGCGCGGCAAGGACAGGTTCACGCCGCTGGAGAAACAGGGCTTCGCGCTGTTCAGAAATCCCAGGAAGGGCAATTGCCTCGCCTGCCATGTCGGCGAAGGCAAATCGCATGACCCGAAGGACTGGCTGTTCACCGATTTCACCTATGATTCCCTCGGCGCGCCGAAAAATCCGAGTTCGCCGGCGAAGGAGCCGGACCTCGGCCTGTGCCGCCAGCCGGGGCTGGAAAAACATCTGCCCAAAGGGATTGCCGCGGACAGCCTGTGCGGCGCATTCCGTGTGCCGACCTTGCGCAACATTGCCGTCACCGGGCCCTATCTGCACAATGGCGTCTTCGACAGGCTGCGCGATGTCGTCGCCTTTTACGCGACGCGCGACACCGATCCGGGCCGCTGGTACAAGAACGGGAAATTCGACGATCTCCCTGCGGCTTTCCACGGCAATGTCAATGTCGAGGAAGTCCCCTATGATCGCAAGCCGGGCCAGAAGCCGAGGCTCGACGAGGCGGAGATCGACGCCATCGTCGCCTTTCTCGGAACCCTGACCGACCGCGAGGCGCGGTGAAAGGCCGCGGTCCGCCGCCAAGCCGCAGCCTTGCCCCGATCGCAAACCCTCCTAAATCTCTACGTGCAGCCGGGGCGCATGCGCCGCGAACGCGTTCACGCGGCCCCGGTTCAAGAAGCAAGGGGAGGGTTTCATGTATCGTCGCGCACTCGTCATCGCATTCGCCGCCGGCAGTCTCGGACTGCTGGCTGCTCCCGCCGCCTACGCGCAGGCCAATCCGGTCGACGCCGCCGCCGGCGTCGCCGCAGGGGCCGCCGGCGCTGCCGCGGGCGCCGCGGCCGGCGTGGTCGGCGAGGAAAACCACCTCGACGAAGCCAAGAACCATCTGCGCGAAGCCATCGGCGCCGCCGCGGACGACAAGGCCGCCGACGCCCTCAATCACGGCCTCGCGGCGCTGGAGCACGCCACCGCAGCCCGGAAGGCCAAGGCCGACAAGCATGTGGCGGTGGGCATCAAACATTTGAAGGAAGGCAACAAGCACGCCAGGAAGGGGCACGCCAAGGTCGCCAAGAAGCACTACGAAGAGGCGCTGAAGCACTTCGATATGGCGCAGTGACGCCCATCGCGGCGCGTTGCGTGTGAACGGCCCTTTCCCCGCGCGCGGTCGCTTGCGGGGAAAGGGAAGGCGATCAGGCCGCGTGCAGCGCCGAATAGCCGGACCACAGCGTATAGACGCCGACCACAGCGATCAGCGCGCCGGAAAAATACGGCGCGCGCGCGGCTAGCGTCTCGAGGCCCGGCCAGCGTGATGCCGCATGACGCAGGCCGAGCGCCGCGACGACGCCAGTGAGCGTGAGGGTGAGCGCGAGGCCGATGCTGAAGCACAGCACCAGCGCCACGCCGAGGCCGATGCGCCCGGCCTGAAGACACAGCAACAGCACCGTGATCGACGCCGGGCACGGAATGAGCCCGCCGGTGAGCCCGAACAGCACGATCTGCGCGGTGGTGACCTTGCGCCCCGCAAAACGTCGGTTGATGTCGAGCGCATGCTGACGCTCGTGTTCGTCGGCGGCGTCGGCGGGGTCGATCAGCGTCAGCTCGCGCTCGAAAGCGGCGTCCGCCGGCGCGGGCGCGTGATCGTGATCATGGCCGTGATCATGTGAATGATCGTGACCGTGGTGATGGTGGTGGTCGTCATGATCATGATGGTGGTGGCCGTGATCGTGATCGTGATGATCATGCCCGGCGTGGTCATGATCATGGGCGCGTCGCCCGGCTCGAAACGTCGTGAACGCCATCCAGCCGGCCACGCCGAGAATGAGAACGCCGGAGGCGATCTGCAGCCAGGCTTCGCCGCCCTCGCCGGCCCATTGCGCGCCGAAATACATGCCGGACAGGGCGATGATCCAGACGATCGCCGAATGCGACAGCGTCGCGGACAACCCCAGCAAAATCGCTTGCGTCACCGTGCCCCGCACCGCGACGATGAAGGCCGCCATCATGGTCTTGCTGTGGCCGGGCTCCAGCCCGTGCAGCGCGCCCAGCGCGATCGCCGTCGGCGCGAAAACGAACGCGTTGCCCGCGCCGGCGTTGAACAGTTCGGTCATGTTTGGCATTGCCGCCGACGCCTTTCCTTCGCTTTGCGCACGGCCCATTTAGCCGGCAAGCCGGGTTCCGATCAACTGCGACCGCATTGCTCCGCCGGACATGGTATAGAGCGGCCATGGACCGTCTTCCCGCCCTCGCCGCACGGAAAACCCGGCTCGACGCGCGGCGGCGCGCTTCGACCGCCGCCGCGTCATGACGCCCGCCGCTCTCGCCGGCGCGTTACGAGAGAAGGCCCGCGCGCTCGGCTTTTCCGGCTGCCGCATCGCCGCGCCCGAGTCCATCCCCGACGCGGCGCCGCGGCTCGCCGAGTGGCTTTCGCAGGGGATGCACGGCGACATGGTCTGGATGGCCGAAACCGCCGACCGCCGCGGCGCGCCGCGCGCGCTCTGGCCACAGGTTCGCAGCGTCGTCATGCTGGGGCTGGATTACGGGCCGGCGGTCGATCCGCTGGCGGCGCTCGCAGACAAGAGCCGCGCCGCGATTTCGGTCTACGCCCGCAACCGCGATTACCACGAGCTGATCAAGGGCCGGTTGAAGGAACTCGCCGGCTTTCTGCTGTCGCGGGCCGGCGACGGCGACGTGAAGGTGTTTGTCGACACGGCGCCTGTCATGGAAAAACCGCTTGCGCAGGCCGCGGGGCTCGGCTGGCAGGGCAAGCACAGCAATCTCGTGTCCCGCGCCCATGGCTCCTGGCTGTTTCTCGGCGCCGTCTTCACGACGCTCGAACTGCCGCTGGACTCGCCGGAGCGCGACCATTGCGGCTCCTGCCGCGCCTGTCTCGACGCCTGCCCGACGAATGCGTTCCCGGCGCCGTACCGACTCGATGCGCGGCGCTGCCTCGCCTATCTCACCGTCGAACACAAGGGGCCGATCCCGCGGGAATTCCGCGCGGCGCTGGGCAATCGCATCTTCGGCTGCGACGATTGCCTCGCGGTTTGTCCCTGGAACAAATTCGCGCAAGCGACACGCGAGGTGAAACTCGCGGCCCGGCCGGAACTCGAGCGGCTGTCCCTCGCCGATCTCGCGGCAATGGACGACGCGGGCTTTCGCGCATTGTTCGCCGGCTCGCCGGTCAAGCGGCTCGGTCATGCCCGTTTCCTGCGTAATGTGCTGATCGCAATCGGCAACAGTGGCGATGCAGCCCTCGCCGACGCAGCCGGGCGGCAGCTTTGGCATGCGTCGCCGCTCGTTCGCGGCGCGGCAATCTGGGCGCTGGCGCGGCTCGCGCCGGCCCGCCTCGCCGCTCGAACGCATCTGCGAAACGACGAGCAGGACCCATCCGTCATCGCGGAATGGGCAAAAGAGACACACTCGGACAATATTTGAATTTCGGGCCTTTGCGGCGTGCGCCGCAGGTGGATTCGATCGTCATGCGCCTGTAGTTTTCGGGCCAGATCGTTTTGAACCCGCCCCCGACATGCAGAACTCGCCGCGCCGCACAATCGAAGATCCTGCCGAAAGCACAGCCCGTTTGCTGGTGCGGCTGGGGCTCGCCCTGCTGTTCGTCGTCTCGCAGCTCGCGCCGATCGTCGCGCGCCAGACCATCTACATCCTGCTGCCGATCGGCGCCGTGCTGCTGTTGCTGGGGGCGGGTCTGCATCCGGCTGTCGGCGCGCGGCGGCCGATCCGGCAACTGCTGACCTCCCCGCCGCTGATCGCCGCCGTGCTGCTCGCGGCCTGGACTGGCGTGTCGCTGGCCTGGACGCCCTTCGTCGGCCCCTCCGAGCGGTTCGGCAAGATCAGCGCCACTCTGGCGCTCGTCGCCGCGGCCGGCGCCTTTTTGCCGGAGCGCACACGCACCTCCAATCTCAATCTGCTGCCGATCGGCGCCGGACTCGCGGCGCTGGCTCTGGCGGCGCTGGCGCTGTTCGTGAAGCGCCAGTACACGCTCGAGGACATTCTCGACGTGGGCGTGCCCGGCCGCGTCGGGCTCGGGCTGGCGCTTCTGGTGTGGCCGGCGATGGGGGCGCTGGCCCTGCGCGGACGCACGCCGCACGCCGCCATCCTCGGCGTCGTGACGCTGGCCGCCTGCCTGCTGGTCGCCGCGCCCAACGCCTTGCCGGCCTTCGTCGCCGGCGCCGCCGTGTTCGCGCTGTCCTTCGGCCGCGTCGCTCCGGCGGCGCGCAGTCTCGCCGGCCTTTCCGCCGCGATCGTGCTGCTTGCGCCGGTCGCCGCAGTCCTCTGCTATCTCGTCTGGCGTGCGCATCCCCCGCATTTCTTCAGCCATCTCGCCGTGTGGGGGGCGATGATCGCCAAGGACGGCGTGCTGCGCAGCCTGATCGGCCATGGATTCGGGTCGGCCACTTACGGGCTGCTCGGCGGCTATCTCGATCCGTCGATCCCGCGCAGCCTCGTCTTCAAGACGTGGTTCGACCTCGGCGCCATCGGCGCCTTCGGGCTGGCGGCGCTGGCCGCGCGCGCCTGCTTCGCCGTGTCCGTCGCGCGGCCGGCGCTCGCGCCGTTCCTGCTCGGCGGCGTGGCGGCGACCCTCGCGTTGTGCGTCACCGGTCCGGCCGCCGAGCAATTGTGGTGGCTGACCCTCGCCGGACTCGATGCTCTCGCCTTCGTGCTGGTGATGCGCGGCCAGTTCCGCAAGCGCCGGCCCGCGGCTCCGATCGCGGCGCAAACCAGCGATGCTGCGAACGCGCCATGATGCGCCGCTTGATTCCCGACGCCGCGTGGAGTAATGGAACAAGCGTCAGTTTCTCATAACGGTCATCTCCGGATGATCGGAATGGAGAGTGGGCCCCGGCCGGGACCCGCTCTTTTTTGTTTGGCCGGCCGCACTGCAAAGGACCAGGCTTGAGCGACAGCAGCGCCCCTGACAGCCCCCTCGACGAGCCGCGTCTCGTCGCCGAAACCGGCGTCGCCGCGCGCGTGGCGCGACTGGCGGAGCCGGTGCTGGCGCAACTGGGCTATCGGCTGGTGCGGGCGCGAATGCTGGCGCAGAACGGCCAGACCTTGCAGATCATGGCCGAGCGTCCCGATGGGACCATGTCGATCGACGACTGCGAGGCCGCGAGCCAGGCGCTGTCGCCCGAACTCGACGTGGCCGACATTATTTCCAGCGAATACCGGCTGGAGCTGTCGTCCCCCGGCATCGACCGGCCGCTGGTGCGGGTCTCGGATTTCGTGCGGGCCATCGGCTTCGAAGCGAAGATCGAACTGGTGCATGCGCTCGAAAACGGCCGCCGGCGCTTCCGCGGGACGATCCGCGCGATCGAGGGCGCCGGCAAGGACGCCGTCGTGACGCTGGACGCGATCGACCCCGGTCCCGAAGACGAAAAATCCGTCACATTGCCGCTCGCCGATCTCGACGAGGGCAAGCTGATGCTGACCGAAGAGCTCATTCGCGAATCGCTGCGCGCCGGCAAGGCCGGGGTCGCGCCGGACGAGGACGAAGGCGCCGACGCGGAGACGGCGCAGGACGGGCCCGCCCCGCGCGCGCCGACGCGTCACGTCCCGAAACAGAAACCGAAACCGGTGGTTCCCGCCGGCGTGCAAACCAGATTCAAGAAGGGCGGCGGCCGACCGCCGCAGCGATAACTTTCACTCCCCAAGGAGAAGAAGCCAATGGCCGTGAGCGCCAATCGACTGGAGATTTTGCAGATCGCCGAAGCTGTCGCGCGCGAGAAGTCGATCGATCGCTCGATCGTCATCGCCTCGATGGAGGATGCGCTGCAAAAGGCGGCCCGCTCGCGTTACGGACAGGAAACCGAAGTTCGCGCCGAGATCAATCCGCGCACCGGCGAGGTGCGTTTCTCGCGCCTGCTGCTGGTCGTCGATCTCGTGGACAACGACGCGACGCAGATTTCGATCGAGGACGCCCGCAAGCGCAATCCGGCCGCGCAGTCCGGCGACTGGATCTCCGAGACCCTGCCGCCGTTCGATTTCGGCCGCATCGCCGCGCAGTCGGCCAAGCAGATCATCGTGCAGAAGGTGCGCGAAGCCGAACGTGACCGGCAGTACGACGAATTCAAGGACCGCATCGGCGAGATCGTCAACGGCGTCGTCAAGCGCGTCGAATACGGCAATGTCATCATCGATCTTGGCCGCGGTGAAGGCATCATCCGCCGCGACGAGATGATCCCGCGCGAGACCTTCCGCCCCGGCGACCGGGCGCGCGCCTATGTCTACGACGTGCGCCGCGAACAGCGCGGGCCGCAGATCTTCCTGTCGCGCACGCATCCGCATTTCATGGCCAAGCTGTTCCGTCAGGAAGTGCCGGAGATTTACGACGGCGTGATCGAGGTCAAGTCGGTTGCCCGTGACCCCGGTTCGCGCGCCAAGATCGCCGTGATCTCCCGCGATTCCTCCATCGATCCGGTCGGCGCCTGCGTCGGCATGCGCGGCTCGCGCGTCCAGGCGGTGGTGCAGGAGCTGCAGGGCGAACGCATCGACATCATTCCCTGGTCGGCGGACGCCGCCACCTTCATCGTCAACGCGCTTCAGCCAGCGGAAGTCGTGAAGGTCGTGCTCGACGAAGATTCGGCGCGCATCGAGGTGGTGGTGCCGGACGATCAGCTGTCGCTGGCGATCGGTCGCCGCGGCCAGAACGTGCGTCTGGCGTCGCAGCTCACCGGCTGGGACATCGACATCATGACCGAGGCCGAAGAGTCCGAGCGCCGCCAGAAGGAATTCATCGAACGCACCAATGTGTTCATGAACGCCATCGATGTCGACGAGGTGGTCGGGCGCCTGCTGGCGTCGGAAGGCTTCCGCACGGTGGAAGACCTCGCCTTCTGCGATCTCTCCGACCTCGCGACGATCGAAGGCTTCGACGAAGAGACCGCCGAAGAAATCCAGAACCGCGCCAAAACCTTCCTCGAGAAGCAGGAAGCCGAGAACGAAGCCCGCCGCATCGAACTGGGCGTCGCCGACGAATTGCGCGAAATCGATGGCATCACCTCGGCCATGCTGGTCAGGCTCGGCGAGAACGACGTGAAGAGCGTCGAGGATTTCGCCGGCTGCGTGCCGGACGATCTCGTCGGCTGGTCGGAAAAGAAGGACGGCGAAACCACCCGCTACGAAGGCTTCCTGACGGGCATAGACCTGTCGCGCGAAGAGGCCGAGGCGATGATCATGCAGGCGCGCGTGCGCGCCGGCTGGATCGAGGAGCCGGCAGCCGAGGCCGAGGCCGAACCGGATGCGGCGACGGAAGGCGAGGGCTGAATTTGGACGACGCGCTCGACATGGAACGGACCTGCATCGTCACCCGCCGGCGCACGCCGCCGGAGGGGATGATCCGTTTCGTGCGCGCGCCGGACGGGGCTCTTGCGCCGGACATTCGGGCCAGGCTGCCGGGCCGCGGGGTGTGGGTCACCGCCCGCGCTGCGCTGGTCGCTGAAGCTGCCCGTAAGCAATTGTTTTCGCGTGGCCTCAAGGAAAAGGTCACGGCTCCCGCGCAGCTTGCCGACGATGTCGACCGGCTGCTGACCAATGACTGCCTGCAGATGCTGGCGCTCGCCAACAAGGCGGGGCTTGCCGTCGCAGGCTACGGCAAGGTCGCGGAAGCGCTGTCGCGGGGCAATGTGGCGGCGCTGCTCGAGGCGTGCGATGGCGCGGCCGACGGCCGGCGCAAAATGGGGCAGGTCGCCCGCCGGGCGGCCGAAGGCGGCGGACGGCGGGCGGCGACCATCGCAATCTTCACGTCCGAGCAATTGGATTTGGCTTTGGGCCGCACAAATGTGATACATGCAGCGCTCGCGGATGGCGGATTGACGCGAGGCTTCATCGAGCGGGCCGAACGCCTCGCCTCTTACCGGGGCGGGACGCAGGACGGCGAAGCGGAATGCGCTCGAACCGCGGATATGGACGAAGCGGGCGAGCCCGCTGGCGTCAGTGAAAACGATGCGAACGGGGCGAATGGGGCCCAGGATCGGAAGCTGGATGAGTGATACCGAGAACACAGGCGACAAGACCCTGAGCGTCCCCCCGTCGAAAACGCTGCACCTGAAGCAGCGGCCGACGGAGTCCGGGATGGTCAGGCAGAGCTTCTCCCATGGCCGCTCAAAGGTGGTCGTGGTCGAGAAGGTGAAGCGCCACACGAGGGTCGTCGGCGGCGTCGAGCCGAAGCCGGCGGCGCCGGCTGTCGCCGCCCCGCCGGTTGCCGCCGCTCCGGCAGCGCCCGCCCCGGCGGCGCCCGCCCCTGCGCCGACGCCCGCCCCGCCGCAAAAGCGCGATCCCCGGCCGGCTCCGCAGCGTTCGAGCGCCGGCGTCGTTCTGCGCGCCCTCACCGAGGAGGAGCGTGAAGCCCGCGCCCGCGCGCTGGTCGATGCCCGTGGCCGCGAGGAAGACGACCGCCGCCGCGCCGCGGAGGACGCGCGTTTGCGCGCCGAGCGTGACGCCCGCGAGCGTGAAGAACGCGCCGCCGCCGAAGCCCGCAAGCGCGAGGAAGAAGACCGTCTCTCACGCGAAGCCGAAGCCAAGCGCCGCTCCGAGGAAGAAGCCCGCCGCCGCCTGCCGGGCGGCGAAGGCGCCGCCGCCGGACCCGGCGCGCCGCGCCCGATCGCTTCCGCGCCGCGGGCCGCTGCTGCACCGCCGCGCACGGGCGCCCCGCAGGCGCCTGCCGCTGGCCCGCGCCCCGCGGGCGGCCCCGCCGCGCCGAGGCCCGCAGGAGCCACGGGAGACGACGCCAGGCGTGTGATCCGTCGTCCCGCCGCCGCCGCCCCGCCGGTTCCGCCGCGTCCGACCCCCTCACGCGGGGGCGCCGAGCGCAACCGCGGCCGTCTGACGGTCACCACCGCCACCTCCGGGGACGACGAGCGCACGCGCTCCGTCGCCTCCTTCCGCCGCCGCACCCAGCGCCTCAAGGGTGGTGGGCAGGAGCAGAAGGAAAAGGTCCTCCGCGAAGTCATCCTTCCCGAGACGATCACCATCCAGGAACTCGCCAACCGCATGTCGGAGCGCGGCGTCGACGTGATCCGCCTGCTGATGAAGCAGGGCGAGATGCACAAGATCACCGACGTGATCGACGCCGACACCGCGCAGATCGTGGCCGAAGAACTCGGCCATACCGTCAAGCGCGTTGCCGAATCCGACGTTGAGGAAGGTCTGTTCGACGCGGTCGACGCCGACGAGGAACTGGCGCCGCGGCCTCCGGTCGTGACCATCATGGGCCACGTCGACCACGGCAAGACCTCGCTGCTCGACGCCATTCGCCGCGCCAATGTGGTTGCGGGCGAAGCCGGCGGCATCACCCAGCACATCGGCGCCTATCAGGTGACGGCGCCCGACGGACGGCCGGTGACCTTCATCGACACGCCCGGCCACGCCGCCTTCACGGCGATGCGCGCCCGCGGCGCCAAGGTGACGGACATCGTCGTTCTGGTCGTGGCTGCCGACGACGGCGTCATGCCGCAGACGATCGAAGCCATCAACCACGCCAAGGCGGCCGGCGTGCCGCTGATCGTGGCCATCAACAAGGTCGACAAGCCGGACGCCAGGCCCGAGCGCGTGCGCACCGAACTCCTGCAATATGAAGTGCAGGTGGAAACCATGGGCGGCGAGACGCTGGAAGTCGAAGTCTCGGCCAAGCAGAAGACCAATCTCGACAAGCTGCTCGAAGCCATTTCGCTACAGGCGGAAGTGCTCGATCTGCGCGCCAACGCCGAGCGCGCCGCCGAAGGCACAGTGATCGAGGCGCGTCTCGACAAGGGTCGCGGTCCGGTCGCCACCGTGCTGGTTCAGCGCGGCACTCTGGAGGTCGGCGACATCGTCGTCGCCGGCACACAATGGGGCAAGGTGCGCGCGCTGCTCGACGATCAGGGCGTCGCCCGGACTTCGGCCGGTCCGTCCTTCCCCGCCGAGATCCTCGGCTTCTCCGGCACGCCGGAAGCCGGCGACCGCGTCGCCGTGGTGGAATCGGAAGCCCGCGCCCGCGAGATCACCGAATATCGCGAGCGCCAGAAGCGCGACAAGCTGGCGGCGCGCGGCGGTTCGGCCCGCGGCTCGCTCACCGACATGATGAGCCAGCTCAAGACCGCTGGCCGCAAGGAGTTTCCGCTGGTCATCAAGGGTGACGTGCAGGGCTCGGTGGAGGCCATTGTCGCGGCGCTGGAGAAGCTCAACACCGACGAAGTCGCGGCGCGTGTGGTGCACGCCGGCGTCGGCGGCATCTCCGAGTCGGACATCTCGCTGGCCGAAGCGTCGGGCGCCGCAGTCATCGGCTTCAACGTGCGCGCCCACAAGGAAGCGCGCGAGGCCTCGGAGCGCTCCGGGATCGAGATCCGCTACTACAACATCATCTACAACCTCGTGGACGATGTGAAGGCGGCGATGTCCGGCCTGCTGGCGCCCACCCTGCGCGAGACCATGCTCGGCAACGCGCAGATCCTCGAAGTGTTCGACATCACCAAGGTCGGCAAGGTCGCGGGCTGCAAGGTCACCGACGGCAATGTCGAGCGTGGCGCCAATGTCCGACTCATCCGCGACAATGTCGTGGTGCACGAGGGCAAGCTGTCGACGCTCAAGCGCTTCAAGGACGAGGTCAAGGAAGTCACCGCCGGTCAGGAATGCGGCATGGCCTTCGAGAACTACCAGGACATGCGCGCTGGCGACGTGATCGAGTGCTACCGGGTCGAGAGCATCGCGCGGACGCTGTGAGGAGCAAGCAGGATGTCGAATGCCGGCGCAAGGAAGCACGTGACGCGGAAGCCCTACTTTGCAGGGGCGAGGCGCTTGCGTACTCCTTCCGGCATTCGAGAAATGATCGCCGAATTGGAGCGGACGGGCTACATTCGCCGTGTCGCGTCCCGCGGCCTGGTATGCGAGCGGCTCGCGATCGATGCACGCTTGGCGGCTGTCGTGGAAAGCGGTTGCATCAGCGCTCCGGACCTCGCCTTCGATACAGCGGTCGATGTATTGAGTGACACGGCGAAGACCGCAACCGCCTTGGCGGATGAAGGGGTGATCGCAATAGCGGCTATTCAAGCTCAAGGCGAAAGGATCGAGCGGCTCAACGAAGACACCAAGCGTCTTCTGAGCGAACTCGTTGCGGGGTGAGCGGAAATGACCGATGCTCCGCCTCCTGGTTCGCCGCCAGAAACGAGCTGGCCAACTCCGTCATGGAAAAAAATATCGGAATTCGTTTCCGGTGTTTTTCAGCTGCAACGTTCCGTCGAACGTCTGAAAGAGCAGAACAAAGCTCTTCAAGCAGAAGTGGCGCGTCTTCAACGAATTTCCGACGATCATTCGGGACAGCTGAAGACAATTATTGCTCTGATCGAATCGACCGTGAATGATCGAGCGGTTCAGCGCGCCGAAGAAGCCGCGCTGAGGATGGTTCAGCAGATGATGAGTCTGCGTCAGGACCCCAACAACAAAGAATAAGTCTCCCATGTCCCGCACCCATCACGCTCACGGCTCCGAGCCGTCCCAGCGCATGTTGCGCGTCGCCGAACTGGTTCGGCACGCGGTTGCGCAGCTTCTCTCGCGCGGCGAGATCGCCGACCCCGTGCTCGAAAAACACGTGGTCACGGTGTCGCGCGTGAAGATGGCGCCCGACCTCAAGCTCGCCACCGTCTATGTCATGCCGCTCGGCGGACAGGACGAGCCGGCGGTGCTCGCAGCGCTCGAGCGCCACAAGAAATTCATGCGCGGCGAAATTGCCCAGGGTGTGAATCTCAAATTTGCGCCGGAACTGCGCTTTCGCATCGACGATACCTTCGACACCGTGTCGCGCATCGACGCGCTGCTGAATTCCGACCGCGTGAAGCAGGATCTGACTCCGCAGGTCGACAACGATCAGGACGATTTCGACGCATGAACCAGAGACGATCGAACCGCGCCGTGGTGGACGGCTGGGTGGTGCTCGACAAGCCGGTGGGCCTCACGTCGACGACGGCGGTGTCGGCGCTCAAGCGCATCTACAACGGCAAGAAGGCCGGCCACGCCGGCACGCTCGATCCGCTGGCCTCGGGCATTCTCCCCATCGCCTTCGGCGAGGCGACGAAAACCGTCCCCTTCGTGCAGGACGGCGAGAAGGCCTATCGCTTCAAGGTGAAGTGGGGTCAGGAGACCGATACGGACGACAGCGAAGGCAAGGTGATGCGCGAAAGCGACAGCCGGCCGGAGCAGGCCGCGATCGAGGCGCTGCTGCCGCAGTTCATCGGCGACATCCAGCAGACGCCGCCGCAATATTCGGCGATCAAAATCGCCGGCGAGCGCGCCTATGATCTCGCCCGCGAGGGCGAGACCGTGGAACTCAAGCCGCGCCCGGTCACCATCCACAGCCTCGTCATCGAGTCCATGGAGGGCGACGAGACCGTGCTGTTCATGGAATGCGGCAAGGGCGCCTATGTGCGCGCCATCGCCCGCGACCTCGGGCGCCTGCTCGGCTGCTACGGCCATGTCACGGCGCTGCGCCGCACCCGTGTCGGTCCGTTTTTCGAGGACGACTCCTATACGCTCGAGGAGATCGAGGCCGGCGGCATGGCGGGCGAGGCGCTGCTCGGCGTCGAAGCCGGCCTCACCGAACTGCCCTGCGTCGTCGTCGACCGCGACACGGCCGCGCGCCTTCGCCGCGGCAATTCGGTGATCCTGCGCGGCCGCGACGCCCCGGCCGAGGGCATCGTCTACGCCGTCTGCGGCGGCGCGCCGGTGGCCTTCGGCGAAGTGGTGCAGGGCGCGCTGGAGCCCTCGCGGGTGTTCAATCTGCCGTTTTGAAGGGTCCTGTAAACCAGGACCGTTATCATGGGCGCCGACCAACGCAACGGACGCGCCGCCCATGAGCCGACCCAAAATCCTCGTTTTCGACTCCGGCCTCGGCGGCCTCACCGTCTATCGCGAGATCGCGAAGCTGCGGCCGTCCGCCGACCATGTCTATTGCGCCGACGACGCGGGCTTTCCCTATGGCTCCTGGTCGGAGCCGGAGCTGGTCGAGCGTGTCGTCGCGGTGATGGCGAAACTGATCGACGACCATCGCCCGGACATGATCGTCATCGCCTGCAACACGGCCTCGACGCTGGTGCTGCCGGCGCTGCGGGCGCGCTGGCCGGACATTCCCTTTGTCGGCACGGTGCCGGCGATCAAGCCGGCGGCGGAGCGCTCGCGCTCGCACAGGATCTCGGTGCTGGCGACGCCGGGCACTGTGGCGCGCGACTACACCCAAAATCTCATTTCGCAATTTGCCGGCCATTGCGCCGTGACGCTGGTGGGCTCGAAAAACCTTGCCCGCCTCGCCGAGGCGCAGATGCACGGCGAGACGATCGCCGACGACGCCGTGCTGGCGGAAATCGCGCCCTGTTTCATAGAGAAGGATGGCGCGCGCACCGACGCGATCGTGCTCGCCTGCACCCATTATCCGCTGCTGGTCGAAACCTTCCGGCGGCTGGCGCCCTGGCCGGTCGACTGGATCGATCCGGCGCCGGCCATCGCCCGAAGGGCCGATCATCTGCTCGCCGAGGACTTCGGGCCGGATGCGCCGACAGGGGCGCCGCTTGTGCGCCGCGCCGTTTTCACCTCCGGCGTTGCGCCCGAGGGGCCGCTCGCGCGGCTTCTGGCGCGCGAGGGGCTTGACTGAATTCGCCTTCTCAGCGGGCGCGCAGCCGCGCCAGCACGGCGCGGATGGCGAAACCGTCGGCCGGCTGGATGCCTTCGGCGATCTGGAAGGCGTGCACGGCGTTGCGAGCGGCGCGGCCCAGCTTGCCGTCGATTGTCCCGTGATAATGGCCGCGCGCCGTCAGCGCCTGCTGTAACGCCTTGCATTCGGCCGTGGACAGCGGAGACACCGCCGGCCAGGGCGTGCGCGGCGCGGTGCGGCCGGCGATGCGCTCGGCCAGCAGCGCCACGGACAGGCCATAGGCGTCGGAGGTGTTGTACTGGCGGATCACTTCGAAATTGTCGGTGATCAGAAAGGCTGGTCCGGCGGCGCCCGCCGGCAGATACAGGCTTGCGGCGCCGGCGGCCGGCAAGGCGGCGCCATCGGCGGCGGCGACGCCGAGGCCGCGCCACTGCGCAAAATCGAGATCGAACTGCGCGTAATCGAAACCGTCCGGCAGGCGAATTTCGACGATCGCCGGCAGGCCGGCGACCCAGCCCGAACGGGCGAGAAAATTGGCGATAGAGGCGACCGCGTCGGCGCGAGAGCCCCATATGTCGGCGGTTCCTGCGCCGTCGTCGGCGATGGCGTATTTGAGATAGGCGCTCGGCATGAACTGCGGCATGCCCATCGCCCCGGCCCACGATCCTCTGAGCTGCGTCCTCGTCGCCTGACCGTTCTGCAGGATGGTCAGCGCCGCGACGAATTCCTGCTCGAACAATTCGCGGCGATGGCCCTCGAAAGCGAGAGTCGCCAGAACGCGCAGCACATCGGCGCCGCCGGCCCCCGTTCCATAGGCGCTTTCGACGCCGAGAATGGCGACGACGATTTCGCCCGGCACGCCGCTGCGCTCCTGCCCCCGCCGCAGGGGCCCGGCGAGTTCCCCGAGCACGGATCGACCGCGCGAGACGCGGCCATTCGTCACGGAAGCGGCGACATAGGCGGGAATGGAGATGGTGAATTCGGCTTGTCGCGCCGGCTTCGAGACGACCTGCGGGTCCGGCGTCAGGCCGGCGATCACCGATTCGAAGGTTTCGCGGGTGACGCCAGCGGCCTGCGCGGCGGGCCAGAGACTTTTCAGATATTCAGAAAAGTCAGAGGCTTGCGCACAGGTCGGGGCGCCCGCCAGCAACAGTGCGACGCTCACCGTCAGCAGACTGCGCCGATCGATGCGCAACCCTTCGCCGCAATGTCCCGTTTTCCCCATGTCACTCCTCCGCGCATCGCCGGTTTCTGGAAATGTTTCACACAGGGGCAATTCGTTTGACAGCGGCGATGCGCTGCACTCTACTCTGCGGGGTGAAGATCACAATCAGGGAGCGCGGGTCGCAACGCTCGCATAGGGCATGACGCATCAGCCATCGACGAGGAGTTTCGAGCCGGCCGTTTCGGTGCGGGAGCCCGGCAAGGGGCCCGGCGAGGCGGAACTGAAGACCAAGCTGCGGAACGCCGGATTACGACCGACTGTCCAGCGCCTGTCACTGAGCACGCTGCTGTATGGCAAGGGCGACCGCCATGTGAGCGCCGAAGCGCTGCACGCCGAAGCGCGCGAGGCGGGGCTGCAGATGTCTCTCTCGACCGTCTACAACACCCTGAACCAGTTCGCCCAGGCCGGTCTGCTGCGGGAAATCGCCGTGCATGGGCCGCGCACCTATTTCCACACCCGCACCTCGCCGCATCATCATTTCATGGACGAAGGCAGCGGCCGCATGTTCGACGCCGCCGATGGCTCTGTGGAATTCTCGCGACTGCCGGCGCCGCCCGAGGGCATGGAGATCGTCGGCTGCGACGTGATCATCCGGATCCGGCCGAAACGCACCTAGGCCGCAGAGCGCTCTTTCCGAATTTCGACAAGACCGCAGCTCAAAGCGCCGGAGCGCCTCGGGACTCGCGTTCCGGCGTGGTCTTCTTGCCGTCCGCCGACAGTCGCGGCCAAGCCTCCCTCATCCGCCGAAGCGCCATCGCTGCGGCGCCTTGGGCGGGGTCGGAATACATCGAACAAGTGCGGCAACTCGCGGGGACCTTGCCCTGTTCCCAATTGTTCAGCACGGCCGGAATGCGCGCATGAGCCTCCTGCAGGGTCATGCCGGACAGATGTCCGACATGCATGTCAGGATCACCGAAGACATTTCGACAGGCGCACAGCTGAATGTCGCCGTCAGGAAGAAGAGTCAGATAATTCAGTAAATTGCATGGACGCGACGTGAGCTTTGGGCGATCGTCCTGCAGGACGTAGCCTTCGGGCAGATCCTCCGGTTTTATCAGCTCCAGCCAGCTGTCCACCTCCGTCATGATCTGGATGGGAACGCCGGCATCGGCGATCGACCGAAGCTCGGGGCTTTCATCGAGAGTGGCGGGCGCGCGGTCGCCACGCAGCCAGAACTGCACAGCGACAGGGGAGCCGAGTTCGGCGTTCCGGCGGATGAACGTCAGAATATTGTCTTTTGTCTGCTCGTAATGATGGACCCTGAAATCGCGTTCGTACATGTCCTTGTCGAAACCGGCGAAGGAAATGTTGACGCGGTCCGGCCCCGATCGAATCAGATCGTCGATGCCGATCTTGTGCCAGTACAGCGCATTGCTTGTCATTTCGATGGTTCTGGCGCCGGCGTCGCGCAGTCTCCGCACTTTCTCGAGGAAATGCGGCGCAATCGTCGGCTCGCCGATATTGGGAGAAAGCATGACATAATCGATCCGGTTTCGTGCGATCTGTTCGATCACTGAAGCGAATATGTCGTCGGGCATATGGATCCTGGCGCTTCTGGGCGCATATTGATAGGCGCAGAAAACGCAATTGGCGTTGCATTTGCGCGTCAGGGCCAGATGCAGGGATCGGGGGCCGTCGCCGAGCCGCCAACTTTTGGGAATCAACGGCCATGCCGCCCGCGCTGCGATGGCGACGATCCGCCGGGCGAGGGACTTGAGGCGATTCTCCGGACCGACATTCAACATTTCGGCGGGCATCTGATGCTCCTGTCCGCCGGACCATACGAATGAATCTCAAAAAAAAATAGCCGGGCGCGCTTTGCAGCGCGCCCGTGGCTTTGCAAGTCTCGATGTCTGTGAGGCTTACGCGGTGATCCGCTCGTCGGCTTCGCTGGGTTCGCGCAGCACATAGCCGCGGCCCCAGACGGTCTCGATATAGTTGCGGCCGTCGCTGGCGTTGGCCAGCTTCTTGCGCAGCTTGCAGATGAACACGTCGATGATCTTGAGTTCCGGCTCGTCCATGCCGCCGTAGAGATGATTGAGGAACATCTCCTTGGTGAGCGTCGTGCCCTTGCGCAGCGAGAGCAGCTCGAGCATCTGATATTCCTTGCCGGTCAGATGCACGCGGGCGCCGCCGACTTCCACTGTCTTCTGATCGAGATTGACGACCAGATCGCCGGTGGCGATGACCGACTGGGCGTGGCCCTTGGAGCGGCGGACGATCGCATGGATGCGGGCGACCAGTTCGTCCTTGTGGAACGGCTTGGTCAGATAATCGTCGGCGCCGAAACCCAGGCCCTTCACCTTGTCCTCGATGCCGGCGAGGCCCGACAGAATGAGGATCGGCGTCTTGACCTTGGCGACTCGCAGAGTGCGCAGCACCTCGTAGCCGGACATGTCCGGAAGGTTGAGATCGAGCAGGATTATATCGTAGTCGTAGAGTTTGCCGAGATCGATGCCTTCCTCGCCCAGATCGGTCGTGTAGACATTGAAATTCTCGGACTTGAGCATGAGCTCGATGCTTTGAGCGGTCGCGCTGTCATCCTCGATCAATAAAACGCGCATGTCGTTTCCCCACCGGGCTCCATCGGGCCTGTTCGTTCGACGCCCCGCGCCGGGGCGCGGAGTCGGTCCGTCGGCTGCGCAGGCCGCGCTCCGCCATTCACCTATCGAACCGTAAGCGGAATTGGTTAACAAACCTTCACAGTGACTGCGCGCACGGCGGGCTTTCTTAAGGCGCCGGCGTCGCGCCCTTATGGCGCATCGCGCTGCAGCATACGCAATCGTCCGTCACAAGCGCGACGGGCGACAACCGAATCATCCGCAAGGAATATTTATACCGACCCGAGTCCGTACGTCATCGCATTTGCGGGAAATTCACGCCCGCTTGCGGAAATTCGGGGGAATGGGGACAGTCCGCCGCAAGCTTCACGCCGATTGCCCCTGTTCGCGCGCTCCGGCCGGCGCGGCGCGTTGACTTGCGCAAAGGCTTCCCTTTATATGCAGGCCGCAGCGGCGCCTTCCTCGAGGGCGGCGCTCGTCTTTTTTTGGCCCGGAGCGATCCGGGGGCACGGGGCGAGAAGCCCTGCGAAAACAATATTTGCGGCGCAAGGGGGCGCGCTCGCCTTTCGGGGCGGACGAGGTCGACGCCATGCGCCGCAGGCGATCGGAGAACAGCGGTGAAACGGACCTATCAACCCAGCAAAATCATTCGCAAGCGCCGTCACGGCTTCCGTGCGCGCATGGCGACCGTCGGCGGCCGCGCCGTGATCGCCGCCCGTCGCGCCCGTGGCCGCAAGAAGCTGTCGGCCTAAGGCGTCCGACCGCTTCCCCGCGCGGAGTATCGGAGCGCCGGCATGAGTCCCGACGACAGCGGCCAAGGCTCCTTTACCGCCGCGCCGAAGCGTCTGCGGCGGCGTCGTGATTTCGTTCGCGCCACCAAAACGGGGCTGCGACTGTCGCGCGACGCCTTTTCCCTGCAGATGGCGCAGCGCGGCGAGGATGAATTCGGTCCGCCGCGTTTCGGCTTCACGGTGACCAAAAAGGTCGCCGGGGCTGTAGGGCGCAACCGCATCCGACGCCGCCTGAAGGAGGCCTTGCGCCTGTCTGGCGCCGAGGGGGCGGCCAATGGCGAAGATTACGTCTTCATCGCGAGGTCGGCGGCGCTTACCTCGCGGTTTGATCGTCTTGTCGCGCAAATGGCCGAAGGTATCGCGCGGCTGACCAGCCGCCGCGCGGAGCCGCGCCGGCCCAACTCGAAAAAAGGCCCCGAGGCGTCATGAAAGAGAACACCAGAAATTTGCTGATGGCCGCAGCGTTGTCGCTGGCCTTCGTCGGGGCCTGGGACTATTTCTACGCCTTTCCGGAGCTGAAAAAAGACCGCGAATCCTTTGTCGAGCAGCAGCGGCTGGCCAAGATGCCGAAGCTCGGCGCGCCGGCCGGCACGGCTGTCGCGCCGGTTCGTGTCGAGGTCAAGACCCGCGAGGCCGCGCTGGCCGAAAGCCCGCGCGTTTCGATCGACACGCCGGCGGTGTTCGGTTCGATCGCCCTCAAGGGCGGCCGCATCGACGATCTCTCGCTCAAGAATTACCGCGAGACCATCGACCCCAAGAGCCCCAACATTGTCCTTCTCGCGCCCGAGAGCGCGCCTGCGGCCTACTACGCCGAACTCGGCTTCCTCTCGATGGACGTGGACAATGCGCCCGCCCTTCCGACGACGGAAACCGTCTGGACCGCCGACACCGACAAGCTCACTCCCGCCAGTCCGTTGACGCTGAGCTATGACAACGGCCACGGCCTGACCTTCAGGCGCAAGATCTCCATCGACGATCAATATCTGTTCAGCGTGGTCGACAGCGTCGAGAACCACACGGACAAGACGGTCACGCTGCTGCCGTCCGCCCGCATCAGTCGTCACGGCCATGCGCCGTCGTCCGGCTACGCCGCCCTGCACGAGGGCTTCGTCGGCGTCGCCGGCGACACGGCGGCGGAATATGTCACCTGGGACAAGATCGAGAAGGAGCCCAAGGCGACCAAGCTGTTCAAGGGCGCCGGCGGCTGGGCTGGCATGACCGACAAATACTGGGCCGCTGTCGTGGCCCCCGACCAGACCGCGCCCTTCGAGGCGCGCTATGCGGCGATCGGCGCCGGCGCTGGCCCGAAGACCTACGAGGCCGAGACCGTCGGCGAAGGCGTAACGGTCGAGCCGGGAAAGACCGGCCAGACCACCATGCATGTGTTCGCCGGCGCCAAGGTCGTCGACACGCTCGACGAATACAAGGACAAGGCCGGGCTGAAGCGCTTCGACCTGCTGATCGACTGGGGCTGGTTCTACTTCATCACCCGGCCGATGTTCCGCGTCATCGACTTCCTGTTCAAGATCCTCGGCAATTTCGGTCTCGCCATTCTGGCGGTGACGGTCGTCGTCAAGCTCGCCTTCCTGCCGCTGGCCAATCGTAGCTATCAGTCGATGGCGAAAATGAAGGCCGTGCAGCCGAAGCTCAAGGAGCTCAAGGAAAAATACGGCGAGGACAAGCACAAGCTCAACACGGAGCAGATGGAGCTGTTCAAGCGGGAAAAGATCAATCCCGCCGGCGGCTGCCTGCCGGTGCTGCTGCAGATTCCGGTGTTCTTCTCGCTCTACAAGGTGCTGGTCGTCACCATCGAGATGCGGCAGGCGCCGTTCTACGGCTGGATCCACGATCTCTCGGCGCCGGACCCGACCAATCTGTTCAACCTGTTCGGGCTCCTCGCCTATGACCCGACCAAGGTCTGGGCCTTTGGGCCCTATCTGGCGCTGGGCGCCTGGCCGCTGCTAATGGGCGTTTCCATGTGGCTGCAGATGAAGATGAACCCCGAGCCGACCGACGAAGTGCAGAAGATTGCCTTCGGCTGGATGCCGGTGATGTTCACCTTCACCATGGGCGGCTTCGCCTCGGGCCTGATCATCTACTGGACCTGGAACAATCTTCTGTCGATCGTCCAGCAGGGCATCATCATGAGCAAGGCGGGCGTGAAGTTCGAATTGTGGGACAATCTGCGCAAGACGTTCGGCAAGGCGTAACACCGCGGCCCGAGCCATAGAAAAACCCCCGTCCGGCTTTCCGGGCGGGGGTTTTTGTTTCGGGCGCGCGCCCGCGCGGCCTGCACGATTTCAGATATGCACGGCCCGCTTCGCCACGGCGAGCGCCGCTTCCTTGACCGCCTCGGACATGGTCGGATGGGCGGTGCAGGTGCGGGCGAGATCTTCCGCCGAGCCCGAGAACTCCATCAGCACGGCGAGCTGGGCGATCAGTTCGCCGGCTCCCGCGCCGAGAATATGCGCGCCGAGCACGCGGTCGTCGGCGGCGTCGGCGATGATTTTCACGAAGCCTTCGGTCTCGCGCATCGCCCGCGCCCGGCCATTGGCCGAGAAGGGGAATTTTCCGACGGCGACGGTGTGGCCCTGGGCCTTGGCTTCCTCCTCGGTGAGGCCGATGGAAGCCACCTCGGGCATGGTGTAGACGACGCCGGGAATGACCTTGTAATTCACATGGCCGTGCTGACCGGCGAGAATCTCTGCGACGGCGAGGCCTTCGTCCTCGGCCTTGTGGGCCAGCATCGGCCCGCGCACGACGTCGCCGATGGCGTAAATGCCGGCGACATTGGTCGCGAAACGGTCGTCGATGACCACCCGCCCGCGCTCCAGCGCGACGCCCAGCGTCTCGAGCCCCAGCCCTTCGGTAAAGGGAAGGCGGCCCGTTGCAATCAGCACGACATCGGCGTCGATCGTCTGCTCATTGGCGCCATCGACGCCTGAAAAGGTCACGACTGCATCGGCCTTGGCTCGTGCGACGCGCGTCACCTTGCTGGAGAGATGGAAGGTGAAGCCCTGCTTCTCCATCACCTTCCGGAAACGGGCGGCGATTTCTGCGTCGAAGCCGGGCAGCACCCGGTCGAGATATTCGACGACAGTGACTTTCGCGCCGAGCCGGCTCCAGACGGAACCGAGCTCCAGCCCGATCACTCCGGCGCCGACCACGACGAGCCGCTGCGGAACCTTGTCCAGCGCCAGCGCGCCGGTGGAGGAAACGACGACCTTTTCGTCGATCTCGATCACGGCCCCCGACGCGTCGCGCAGCGGCGCAACCGCCGAGCCGGTGGCGATGACGATGTTTTTCGTCTCGAGGCGCTGGACGCCTCCGGCCGTCTCGACCTCGACGACGCCGGGCGCTGCGATGCGGCCGCGGCCGATGACGCTGTCGATCTTGTTCTTCTTCAGCAGAAAGGCGACTCCGGCGACATTGGCGCCGACGGTCTCGTCCTTGTGCTTCATCATCGTCGCAAGATCGAGCCGCGGCGGATCGACCATCACGCCGAGCGGCGCGAGGCTGTGGCCGGCCTCGGCGAACATGTGCGAGGCGTGCAGCAGCGCCTTGGAGGGAATGCAGCCGACATTCAGGCAGGTTCCGCCGAATGTCGCGTCCTTTTCCACAATGGCGGTCTTCAGACCGAGCTGCGCAGCGCGAATCGCGCAGACATAGCCGCCGGGTCCGCTTCCGATGACGACGAGATCGTAGGTCATGTTCACCTGTTCAGATCAGACGAGACTGACGACGATCAATAGGCGCCGCGGCGGAACGCGTCACGCCTCAATTTTCACCCGCGCGGATTCAGCCGGCCGCCCAGGCAAAGCACAGGATCGAGGCCAGCCCGATCGCGGTGAGGCCGAGCTCCAGCTTCCCCCACAATTCGATGACCTTGCGCGCCTCATGGGCGGCGGCGGCGTCGATAAGGGCGAGGATGCGATTGTTGAGCGGAACAATGGCCAGATAGGTGTAGGGCCAACTGCCAATGATCACGATGGCGCCGAGCGCCCACCGGAAGTCGTTCAATTCGCGGAAGGCGATGAAGCCGAACAGCGCCGAAACGAAGGCCAGCCCCGCGAGGGCGATGAAGCCGCGATGATCGGACGGCTCCCACTCTTTCAGCAGGGCGTCGTCGTCGAGCGCGAGCCGGGCCGGCTGTTCGACATAATTCAGGTAAAGCGCCGCGCCCGTGAAAGCGCCGGCGGCGGCGAGGGCGAGCGAGCCGATGATCATGGGAGAGTCCTCTGGGTAAGACGGAAAATTCCGGGACAAGGCGAATAGCGAAGGAGCGAAAGGCGAATGGAAGTTTCTTCCAATTCGCTACTCCCTGCATCCTGCGCGCTTCTCACGCGCTTTCGATCGCTTCCTCGTCGCAGACGATGCGCGAATTGCCTGCGGCTTCGGCGGCGACATCGACGCTCATCGACGGAATGTCCGGCGCGGTCGAGCCTTGCGTGGTCAGGTGCTTGAAGAAGATGCGCATGGTCTGGTCGATGCCGGCTTCGGTGATGCGCCGCGTGTCCTCGCGATAGAACCGCGAAACATTGGGGGAAGCGGTCGCGAGATCGAAGGAGGGGAAGTAGGCGATGTTGGGGCGCGAGCGCACCACCTCGTCGGCGGCGGCGCGCAGAATGGCCTTCACCGCCGAATTCGATTCGATCACATGGCGATTTTCATAGGTGGCGATGATGCCGACCGGCGAGACGCTGAGCACGATGCGCACATTCGGGTTCACGTCGCGGATCATGTCGACGCAGGCGAGGAACTCGCGCACCACCTCGCTCACCGTCATGTTGTAGAATTCGTAAGTGTCCGGATCCCAGGTGCCGCCATCGACGCCGGGGGCCATCTGCATGATGGCGCCGTCCGGCTTGTGCCTCCAGGTTTCCGTATGGCCGAAGGTGAAGACGAAGACATCCATCGTCTCCAGCATATTGCGGACAGCGGCGAGATGTTTCTCGCGGTCGGCGCGCATGTCGTCGGCAGTGGCCCAGCCGTCCGGCTCGATGCGCGGGCGGAACGGATCGAGATATCGTCCGGTCTTCGCGTGGGTCCAGACGTCGATCTGTGGCTGAAACCGGCCATAGGCGCGGTCGATCAGCTGGCGAAACTGCAATGTCGTATAAAGATTGCCATAGCGGCAGGAATACATCGCGTAATTGCGCCGCAGCGCTTCCGCCGCCGACATGCCTTCCGGCGGCTGCTCCGCGAGATAATAGAGAAAACCGCTCTTTTGCAGGCGCTGGGCGATCTCCTGCGCGAAACAGCTGCCGCCTGTCGCGACGCGATCATGCGGCGCGATGCGGAATGGCGTCTCCAGCACCGGATCGATGGCGAAAGGGGGCGTTCCGGTCACCGCCTTGCGCCAGAAGCGATGGTCGGGTAGGGAGCTGTAAGGGTTTTCGGCCAAGTGTGTCGTTCCCCGAGGGCAAGGCTGCGTGCGGCCCCGCGTCGACCGCGCCCCGAACATAGTCGCCGGAGGGCCGCTTGTCACCCTTGCGCCTTCGGCGTTCCGCCGGCCCGCGGCGACGTATCGCGAGAGGGCGATTTTTCGTATGCTGTCCCATATCGACCGACAAATCCTCCGCAGCTGGCGCGAATATCTGATCGAACCGGCGCTGGCGAAACTGACTGGCCGCGTGTTGCGGCGGACTGGCCCGCGCATCGCCGTGCTCGGCAATTGCCAGGCCTACGGGATTGCCTACGCCCTGAAGCTGCTCGACCCGACCGCCACCGTCGATCATTTTTCGGCGATCGGCCGCAACTACTCCGATATAGGACTGCTGGCGCGCACGCTGGCCACTTACGACCATGTTTTCGCGCATGAGTTTCCGCCCGGCCATGTGCGCAACGGCGGCTCGGACGTGCTTGCCGAACTTTTACCGAAAGCGGTGTTCTTTCCGGCGATCACCTTCGCCGCCTTTCACCCCGACCTCATCTATCTGCTCGATGCGACGCGCGGCAATGCACAGCTGACCCGACCTGTCGGCCCCTATCATTCAGCGCTTGCGGTGTTCGCCCATCGCCGGGGACTGTCGGTCGAGGACTCGCGCGGGCTGTTCGCCACGAATGTGTTCGATGCGCTCGGCTATTGCGACATGTGGAACGATTCGGTGCGCGAGTTGCTCGACTTTTGCGGGCGCTACGGCTTCGACTTGTCCGGCGACATCATGAACTGGTCGCGGCGCGGCGTGTTCATGTACAGCACTGTGCATCCCAAGGCCTTCGTGCTGTGCGACCTCGCGAAGCGCCTCGCAGAGCGCGTCGGGCTGCCGTTGCGCAATCTCGATTTCGATCTCTATTCGATCCACGATCTCGCCCGCAGCGAGATTTTCCCGGTCTATCCCGGCATCGCCGAACGCTATGGGGCGAAGGGAAGCTATCTGTTCAAGCTGCAGAACCACCATCTGTCGGCGGGCACCGGCGACTTCATGACGCTGCCGCAATACCTTGAGGCCTGCTGGAGAGTTTACGACCAGAGCCGGCCGGAGCAGATGTCGCATCCGCGCATCGAGAGGTGGCTCGCCGACGACAAGGTGAGCGCCTGGCTGGTCGCTGCGGCCAGGGAAAACCGAAGCAAGGGCCTGCAACCGGTGCTGTGAGAGCAGGCGCGTCGCGAACGGCGGCAACCACGGGACAGCGGCGAGGCTTCCTGCCGCGCTCGTCCCGAAGGTGGCCGTTCGTCTTCGCTCCCTACGCCGTCACGCTTTCCACTTCGCGCGTGAAGTCTTTGATCCGCGGCGCGATGTCGGAGCGGAAACGGCTGCCGTTGAACACCCCGTAGTGGCCGACGCCGAGCTGCAGGTGATGCGCCTTGCGGGCCTGCGGAATGTTCGGACACAGATCATGCGCGGCGAAGGTCTGGCCGACGCCGGAAATATCGTCCTTTTCGCCCTCGACGGTGAGCAGCGCGGTGCGGCGGATGGCGGAAAGATCGATGAGTTGGCCGCGATGGCGCAGGAGGCCCAGCGGCACTTCATGGCGCACGAAGACGCGTTCGACGGTCTGCAGATAGAACTCCGCCGTCAGATCCATCACGGCGAGATATTCGTCGTAGAAGTCGCGGTGCTTTTCCGCCGAGTCGCCGTCACCCTCGACGAGATGGTTGAACATGTCGAACTGCGCCGAGACATGGCGCTCGATGTTCATGGCCATGAAGCCGGAGAGCTGAAGGAATCCAGGGTAGACGCGGCGGGTCATGCCGGGATTGGGAAAGGGCACGGTATGGATGCAGTGCCGCCGGAACCAGTCGATGCCGCGCTCTTCGGCGAGGCGATTGACGGCCGTGACATTGACCCGCGGATCGATCGGCCCGCCCATCAGCACCATGGATTCGGGAACACCCGGATCATTGGCTGCATCCATCGAGGCGATGGCGCAGATCAGCGGCACGGAGGCCTGGCAGACGCCGAGCGTATGCACCGGCACGCCGTCGGCGGCGAGATGGCGCAGGATGTCGGCGAGATAGTCGATGTAATCGTCGAGATCGAAGCCGCCGTCGGTCACCGGCACGGCGCGGGCGTCGTTCCAGTCGGTGATGTAGACGTCATGGCTGGGCAGGAAGGCTTCGACCGTGCCGCGCAGCAGCGTGGCGTAATGCCCGGACATCGGCGCGACCAGCAGAAGCTTCGATTGCCGCGGCGCTTGCCCCTCGAAGGCGCGCGAGAAATGCAGCAGCCGGCAGAACGGCCTTTCCCAGACATATTCCTCGATGATCGGAACCTCGACGCCGTCGACGATGGTCGTATCGAGGCCGAACGCCGGCTTGCCGTAGCGCCGGGTGGCGCGTTCGAACAGTTCCGCCGAAGCGGCGAGCGAGCGGCCGAGAACCGTGCGCGACATGGGGTTGAACGGGTTCTTGAACGTATGGATCGTGGCGTCCGACAGGGCCCGCGCCGGCGCGAAGGCCAGATGCAGCATTTCGTAGATCTGATAGGACCACGTGTCCATTTTACGCCTTTCCGCTTCCACGCCGCGCCTGCGCCCGCCGCGCTGGCCAGCCCATTATGTTGCGCCGCACAATACTCATAATAACATATTCAAATTCCGGCGAAATGAAAGCCGAATCGGGAGGCGGTCGGCCGCCTGCGGCAAAGCCCTCGACTGGAAAGGCATTTTCCGCCCGAAACGGACTGGATCCGGCGACGGAGAGAATGGCGGGGCGCCTGCGTCAGGTCCAGAAAGGACGAACTTTGCGCAGGGACTTTCCGCTTTCATGCGCGGCGGCGGTGATTTCCGCGAGCGCGTGGGTCCACCAGCCCCGGCAAAAGCCGATCGCCCGCCGCGGCGCGGCATTGTCGTCGACGTCGAGCCGATCGAGGAGACGCAGCGCCATTTCCACATCTGTGCCGGAGCCCAGACTCTCCTGAAGGTGCGAGATCGCGTGCAGCCAGGGTCGGGACGGCGCATCGAACAGGCTTTCGAAGAATTCCGCGCCATAGCGGGCTTTCTTGAGCGCGATGCGGGCCTGATGGCGATCGTGCGCGGGCAGGTCGGCCAGACCGTCGCACCGCGTCAGCGCGCGTTTGCGGAGCCGCGTGAGGCTGCGCGCGGCGAAAACGCGGGCCGATCCTTCCTGCGTCGAAACCCCGCCGTTGCTCCATGCCCGGCGCTCGACGACGGTGCGCAGCCCGTCGAGAAACTCGTGCGTTCGGGGACTGTCGAGCGCGATGCGCGCCTCTTGTGCGGCCTCGGCGCGGCGCAGTTCGACCATGTCGATGAGCGCGTAGAAACCCGCTTCGCCCGGCGCCGCCGCGCGCGGTTCGGACAGGCGGTCGTGGAACACGTCCCAATCGCGCACGACGCCGAGCTTGCCGGCAAGAAGCTTGGCCTGCGCAGCGGCCAGGATCAGTTCGGCGCAGGGGAAGTCTTTCTTCGAGAGGCCGATCGCCGCCCGCAGCCGCCGCAGCGCCACGCGCATCTGGTGGACGCTTTCGGGCTGGCCGGCGCGGCGGAACCGCGCGGCGTTGGCGCAAAAATGATCGAGGCAGCCGCCGATGACGGCGGCGAAGGCGTCGTCGAGCGAGGCGCGCGGATCGAGCCGCAACGGCGTCGCCTTGACGGATGGGCCGGGGAGAGCAGGGGCCTCGACGCCCGAAATGCCGGACTGCATGTTTTTGAACCTCGCAGACGCCGAATATGACCGCGGCTTCGGCCCGAATCAAGCGCAGGGCGGCCTGCCGGCGCAATTGCCGCGGGCGCCGCCCCATGTTCCGCGGCGCCCTTTCCGCTGGTCCCGCTTGCGCCGCGCCGTGGCTTCTCCCAAATAGGAGATGGACATAGGCTCGCGCGCCATTCGGGCGCGGGCGCGATTGGGCTGTCAACGACAATGCGTGATCCATACGATGTGCTGGGCGTGGCCAAGAACGCCAACGCCGGCGAGATCAAGAAGGCCTTCCGCCATCTCGCCAAGAAATATCATCCCGATCACAACAAGACCGACCCGAAGGCCAAGGAGCGCTTCTCCGAGGTCAATTCCGCCTATGAAATCATCGGCGACGAAAAGAAAAAGGGTCAGTTCGACCGTGGCGAGATCGGCCCCGACGGCAAGCCGAAGGGATTTGAAGGCTTTGGCGCCGGTGGGCCGTTTGGGGGCTTCGCGGGCGGGCGCGGCGGCCGCGGCCCCGGCGGGGCGGAGCATTTCGAATTCAACTTCGGCGGGCCGGCCGGGCCGGGCGGAGGAGGCGGACGCAGCGGCGGGTTCGACGCCAGTGAATTGTTCGGCGAACTGTTCGGCGCCGGAAAACGGGGCCGCGCTGCGCCGCGCCGCGGTGAGGATGTGACCGTCGCCGTCAGCGTCCCGCTCGAAACCGCCGTCTCTGGCGGCGGCGTGCGCGTGCATCTGCCGGACGGACGCACCGTCGAAGCCCGCGTGCCGCCAGGCATGGAAGACGGCAAGCAGATCCGCCTGCGTGGGCAGGGCCATGGCGCGCCGCTCGGCGGCGAACCTGGCGACGCGCTGGTGACGGTGAAGATCGCGCCGCATCCGCTGTTCAAGGTCGAAGGCCGGGATTTGCGCGCGGAACTGCCGGTGACGCTCTACGAGGCGCTGCTGGGCGGCCCGGTGGCGGCGCCGACATTGGGCGGGGCCGTGGAATTGTCCATTCCGCCCGGCTCCAACAGCGGCCGAGCGCTGCGCCTGCGCGGAAAAGGTCTGCCCGCCGCCGACGGCAAGCCGGCCGGCGATCTCTATGTCGTGCTGAAAGTGACTTTGCCGGAGCGCGCCGATCCGGAGTTCGAGGCGCTGATGCGCCGCTGGCGCGATACGGCGCCTTATGACCCGCGCAAGCGGTGATGCAACTTCGCTGTTTCCGGGCGAATTGTCGGCCGCGTCTGCTTCCTCCCCGGTCTTCGCCGGCTTCGCGCACGGCTGTCCGGGGAATTCGCGGAGCGCTATCGATCAGCGAGCCGAAAGGACAGCGGGCGATATCGGGGCCGTCTTCGGTCGCCGCGTCGTAAAGGCGCAAGACGAAGGCGCGCCCCTTCTCGCTGCGGCATCGCCGCATGAGACCGGACACGCCTTGCGCAAGTTCGCGCGCCCACGGCCCGGATCGAGAAAATAATAGTCTATCGGTTAGCTTAATGTGCAGATTTGCAAGGGTTATCGAAAATGCGGGAAGGTGGTGCAGCGCTGCCGTGCTTTCGGATTGCCCTTCCGCACGACGAAGACGATCATCGAAGAATAGGGGCGCGCCTCGTTGGGCAGGCGGCTTCGCCAATCCTTCCCGATCAGACCGCGTTCTTCCAGAGACGATATATTGCCTGGCGGATTCGCTGACTAATATTGCCCGCCGCGCCCGTCGGCGACGATCGCCGCGAGGCGCGCCTTTGCTACGGACTGACCTGTTCGCCTTCGGCGAGTGAATCCGGTGGGTTGACGATCACCTTGTCGTCGGCCGCGACGCCGCCGGCGATTTCCAGTGTGGCCCCCAGATCGTTGACGATGCTGACCGGACGCAGATGCGCCCGCCCTTCGCTGTCGACGACAGCCACGCTCGGTCCTTCCGCCCGAAACAGCAGGGCGTTTGTCGGAATCGACAACGGTCCTTTCGGCGGCAGCGGCAGCGACACCTGCACATAGGCGCCCGGGGTCAAAACGCCATCGGCGTTCGGCAACGCCAGCTCGATCCTTTGCGAGCGGGTGGCGACATCGATGGCCCCGGCGATCCGCACGATATTCGCGATGAACTTGCGTCCCGGCAGCTCCGCCTGGGTGATGGTCGCCCGGTCTCCGACCCGGACCCCGCCGGCATAGGCTTGCGGCGCGTCGACGAATACCCGCAACGCGTCGGTGCGGGCGATGGAGAACAGCGGTGCGCCACTGCTGCCGGCGGCGACCAGATTGCCGATGTCGACCGCGCGGGCGGTCACGACGCCCGCGAAGGGCGCCTGCACATGTTTGAAGCCGATGGTTTCCTGCAATTGGCGGACATTGGCCTCGGCGGCGCGCAGCGCTGCGACGGAAGTGGCGAAGGCGTTCTGTTTCTCGTCGACCTCGTGTTTCGAGACAGCTCGGGTGACGACGAGCGCCTTCCAGCGCGCGAGGGCCGCTTCCGCCAGCGTTACATTGGCCTTGGCCAGTTCGACCTGCGCCCGCATCTGCGCCAGTTGCTGATCGAGTTCCGGCGTGTCGAGCTCGATGAGCGTCTGCCCCTTTTCCACGCGCGTGCCGATGTCGATCGAGAACGACCGCACATAGCCGGTGACGCGGGCGTAGATCGCGCTTTCGATGTCGCCGCGCAAGGTCGCGGGCAGGGTCAACGCCCCGCCGGTCTTGCTGGCGACGGGCGTTGCTGTCTTCACGAAAATCTTCTGGCCCTGCGCGGATTGCTCGGCGAGATCGGCCCGGGCGCCGATGCGCGCGACGACGACCCGCAGCCCGGCCAGGACGAGAAGGACCGCGAACAGTGCGGCGCCTTGCAGCGCCCGGCGCCGAACAACACCGCGTCGGGGCAAATGCATCCGGCGCGCCTCGGCGCCAAGCGTGTGGTGGTCGTTCCTGGTCACGACGCAATCGTCCTCTGGCGGAAGGAGTGGGCGCCGGCAAAGACCAGCGGCACGAAGAGAAGCGTCGAAAGAGTTGCGAAGATCAGCCCGCCGATCACCGCGCGCCCGAGAGGTGCGTTCTGCTCGGCGCCTTCGCCCAGCCCCAGCGCCATCGGGATCATGCCGATGATCATGGCGAAGGCGGTCATCAGCACGGGCCGAATGCGTGTGGCGCCGGCTTCCAGCGCTGCGGAGAGCGGCCGTTGCCCATGCTGCAAACGCTCGCGCGCGAAGGAGACGAGCAGAACGGAATTGGCGGTGGCGACGCCCATGGTCATGATTGCGCCGGTGAGCGCCGGAACGGACAGCGGGGTGCCGGTCAGGAACAGCATCCAGCCGATCCCGGCGAGCGCGGCCGGCAAGGCGCTGACGATGATGAGCGGATCGAGCAGCGACTGGAAATTGACGACGATCAGCAAATACACCAGCACCACGGCGGCCAGCACGCCGAGTCCGAGACTGGCGTAGGAGCTCTTCATCATCGGCGCCTGACCGCGCAGGGTGATCTCGTAGCCGCGCGGCAATCTGGCGCGCGCGGCCTCGACGATCGTTCCGATGTCTGCAGCGACGGCGCCGAGATCGCGCCCCGCGACGCTGACGAAGACATCGACGGCCGGCCGCAGATTGTAGCGCGACTGCACTCCGGCCTCGACGCCCGGCGCGACCGTCGCGAAATTACCCAGCAGTTGCGGCGCCGCTCCGGCGCCGGCAGACACCGGCGTGCGCAGCAGATCGTCGATCGAGGTGACGCGATATTGCGGCGTCTGCGCGGCGATGGTGTAGGTGATCCCGTTCTGCGGGCTGAGCCAGAAGGTGGGAGAGATCTGGCCGCTTCCGGACAGGGAGATCAGCAGATTCTGCGCGAGATGCGTCCCGTTGAGGGCGACCTGCTGCAGGCGCGTGCGATCCATGTCGAGGCGGATCACCGGCATGTCGAGACGTTGATGGATATGCACATCCACCGCGCCGGCGGTCTTGCGCGCCTCCCGGGCGATCGTCGCCGCCTGCGCATAGCTTTCGCGGGGGTCGGCCCCGACAATCTGCACATCGATTGCCGCCGGCAATCCGAAATTGAGGATCTGCGTCGCTATGTCGGACGGCTGGAAAAAGAACTCCACCGCGGGAAACCGCTGCGGCAGGCTGCGCCGCAAGGCGTCGACATAGACCCGCGACGGCCTGCGATCCTCTTTCAGCGCGATCATGATTTCGGCGTCGAACGGGCCGATCACTCCGGAATTGCTGTAGGAGAGATTGATGCCGGAATAGGGCACGCCGAGGTTGTCGATAATCGTCTCCAGCTCGTGCGCGGGGATTTGCGTGCGGATGAATTTCTCCACTTCGTCCGCAAGGCGCGCCGTTTCCTCGATCCGCGTGCCGGACGGGGCGCGCATGTGCAGGCGGATACTGGGGGAATCGACCGCAGGAAAGAAATCCCGGCCAAGGATGGAAAAGAGCCCGAGCGAGGCGATCCAGAACAGCATCAGGCCGCCGCCGACGACGCGGCGGCGCACGAGCAGCACGCTGAGCAGAACGATGTAGAAACCCCGCAGTCTTTCGAAGGCGGCGTCGAAGCCGTGATGAATTCTGGCGAACAGGTTGGATCGCGCCTGCGGCGCCGGCGCGCGCATCAGCAGCAGGGCCAGTGTCGGCACAAGGGTGCGCGACAGGACATAGGAGGCCAGCATCGCGAAAACGACGGCCTCGGCCAGCGGCGCGAACAGGAACCGGGAGACGCCGGCGAGGAAGAACATCGGCGTGAAAACCACGCAGATGCAGAGGGTCGAAACGAGGGCCGGGACGGCGATCTCGCCCGCGCCGTCATAGATGGCTTCGTAGAGGCCCTTGCCCATGTGAAGATGGCGTTCGATGTTCTCGATCGTGACCGTTGCGTCGTCGACGAGAATCCCGACCGCCAGCGCCAGACCGCCGAGCGTCATGGTGTTGATCGTGTGGCCGAGGACATCGAGCGCCAGCAGGGAGGAGAGAATCGACAGCGGAATGGAGACGGCGATGATCAGCGTCGCCCGCCAGTTGCCGAGGAACAGCAGGATCAGCGCCGCCGTGAGTCCGGCGGCGATCAGCGCCTCGCGAAACACGCCGTCGACCGCGGCGCGCACATAGACCGACTGGTCGAACAGGCTGCGGATGTTGATTTCCGGCGGCACGAGTTTCTGCGCCGCCGGCAGCCGGGCCTTCAGTTCCTCGACGATCCGCAGGGTCGAGGCGGAGCCGGATTTGATCACCGACATCAGCACGCCGCGCTGCCCGTCCACGCGGACGACATTGGTCTGGGGAGAAAACCCGTCGCGCACATGCGCGACTTCGCGCAGATAGGTCACTGCGCCGCCCAGCGTGCGCACCGGAAGTGTGTTCAGCTCCTCCACCGTGTCGGGCGAACCGTTGAGGCTCACCGAAAATTCGGTCGGCCCGAGTTTGGCCGAGCCCGATGGCAGAATGAGATTCTGCGCTGAAATGGCGTTGACCACGTCGATCGGGGCAAGGCCCTTGGCCATCAGCGCGTCCGTGTCGAGATCGACGGAGACGACGCGTTGCTTGCCGCCGAACGGAAACGGCATGGCGACGCCGGGAATGGTCACCAGCGGCGGCCGCAGCGCATTGAACGCCATGTCGAAGATCGTCTGCTCCGGAACGACGGGACTGGACAGAGCCAGCTGCACGACCGGGATCGCCGAAGCCGAATAGCTCAATATGAGCGGGGAGGTCGTGCCGGCCGGCATGTTGCGCAGCATGATCTGTTCGCTGGCGAGCGTCTGTGCGATCGCTGCGCCGATATTGGCTCCCGGCTGGAAAAAGATCTTGATGACGCCGACGCCGGCGAGTGTCTGCGACTCGACATGTTCGATATCGCCGACGGTGGTGGTCAGGATGCGCTCCGCGGGACTGACGATCCGCGTGCCCATTTCCTGCGCCGACATGCCGGTGTAGTTCCACACGACGCTCACCACAGGAATGGCGACGTCGGGGAAAATGTCGGTGGCCATCGTCAGCAGCATGTATGGCGTCGCCAGCAGAATCATCAGCGCCATGACGATGAACGTATAGGGGCGCCGGAGCGCGATGCTGACGATCCACATTACGGGCGTGATGTTGGGGCTGCTGCCCGGCAGGGGCGCCGGGCTTCGATATCATAGTGAAATACTCGAATTGTGCGGGTCGCTCAAGCGGCTCCGTCCGCCGGAGAAGCGGCGAGACGGGCGAGAGCCTCGTTCCCGCACTCCTCGATAGTGCGATGCGCCGTATCCACCACCAGCCGTTCCTGCATCCAGGCGTCAAATGCGCGTGCAACAATGGTTTTCCAGTCGGGTAGCGGCAGGCCGTCGAGGTCGACAACTCTCCTCTCGACCCGTCGACGATGTTCTGCCGCGTCGCTGCAAATGATTTCCAGCCATTGAACATCGGCTGCTGCGCGGCGCGCGGCTATCTCCCAACCGTCTCGCGCTTCCCGACAATCATTGACGCAATCGGCGACGACGTCTCGTCCAGGGATCAGATTGTCGGCAGCGACAGCCTGAGCCGCTCGATACGTCCAGTCGCGAAGGTCCTGCGGCGCGGTTCCGGACTCCCAAATCGCCCGATCCATCGAGGTGATCCGTAGCCAGATCGCTCCGGTGCGTTGCGCGAGGCGCTTTGCGACGCTCGATTTTCCCGCAGCAGGCAATCCCGCCAAGGCAATGAGTTTCGCCACTGGCGCTTCTCCATCGAACGCGTCGCGAGACTCTTTGAGCGGCGCTCCCGAAAACAAGGCCGTCGGTTGCGCCCGGCGCCGTCGCGACAAAAAGCGCCCGACGCCGTGGATGAACCGGCTCGGGCGCTTCCAGCTTACGCGCTTATTGTTACTTCGTCGCGGCTTCCAGGTGGGTCAGAGCTTCTTCGGCATGCTTCGTCGCGACATCGGCATGCTTTTGCTTGCCGTGGTCGATAGACGCTTTCAAATGCGTGATGCCTTCTTTTGTATGTGTGTTGTCCTTGGCCTTCTCGGCCGCCTCGGCATGGGTGAGCGCCGCCTCCGCGTGCGTCACGAGCACATCGGCATGGCCCTGCTTGCCATGATCGATGGCTTCCTTCGTGTGCTTGATTGCCTCCGCCAGATGATCCTCGGCGGCCAGGGCGACGCGCGGCGCGAGTGCAAAGGCGAAGCCGATCGCCAGTAAAGCGGCAAAAATTCTGCGGTTCATCGGATTACCCCCTTATGTAGCGACTTCTCCGGTCGCGGGCGTGAAAAGCATAGACCCAAGCGGAACGAAGTCTAGCAATTTTGTCAGATTTGATGCGGCTGCAGTTCCGGAAGCGCTTCCCTCTCTCCGTGCGCCTCCCGGCTTCTCCGACGAGAACGCGCGCCCTCGACAGGGGTTCACTCGGGCGCCACCGGCCTGCGGCGGCTGGCGGAAAGGCGAAGTCGCCCGAGAAAGTCTATTCCCCTTTCCCGCAAGCCGTCGATGAAGAGATAGACGACCGGGGTCGTGTAAAGTGTGAGAACCTGGCTGACCAGCAGGCCGCCCACGACGGCGATGCCGAGCGGGCGGCGCATCTCCGCGCCTTCGCCGGCGCCGAGCGCCAACGGCAGCGCGCCGAACAGCGCCACCAGCGTGGTGATGAGAATGGGTCGGAAGCGCACGACGCAGGCTTCCCGAATCGCTTCGGCGGCCGACAGAGAGGTCCGACGTTGCGCGTCGAGCGCAAAATCCACGAGGATGATGGCGTTTTTTTTGACGATGCCGATCAGCAACAGCACGCCGATCATGGCGATGACGCTGAGTTCTGTCCCGCAGGCCAGCAATGCGCCGAAAGCGCCGACGCCGGCCGAGGGCAGGGTAGACAGAATCGTCAATGGGTGAACAAAGCTTTCATAGAGTATGCCGAGCACGATATAGACCGCCACAAGCGCCGCGGCGATCATCATCGGCTGATTCGCCAGCGCATCCTGATACCCTGCGGCATTGCCGGCGAAGACCCCCTGCAGGGTCGACGGCGCGCCGACTTTCACCATTGCCTCGTGGATGGCGCTCGCGGCGTCCGCCAGTGATTTCCTTTCGGGCAAATTGAACGACAGGGTGATCGCGGCAAAATTGCTCTGATGGTTCACCTGCAGCGGTGTTGCGCCGTCGTTGAGCGAGGAAAATGCCGAGAACGGCGCCATTGTTTCTCGCGCGAGGCTCACCGCCGAGGCCCCGCTGGTCGCATCGCGCACGGAAAAGGCGCGTTGTGCGCCGCGCGCGCTGGAGCCGACATAGAGCCCGTCCAGCGCCGTGAGGCTTTCGCGAAACCTCGGCGCCGCCTCCATCACGACATGATACTGGTTCAAGGGTTCGTAGATGGTGGACACCTGTCTCTGCCCGAAGGAGTCATAAAGCGTATTGTCGATCGTGCTCGCCGACAGCCCCAGCCGCGCCGCCTTGACGCGATCGATGACGACATCGGTGCGAAGGCCCTTGTCCTGCTGATCGGAACTCACATCCAGCAGCGTGCCGTTCCGGCGCAAAGCGTCCACGATCCGCGGCGCGAAGGCGCGCAGCTCCTCGAGATTGTCCGAAAGCAACGTAAACTGAAACATCGCATTGCTCGGACGCCCACCGAGGCGAATGTCCTGCACGGATTGCAGAAACAGGCTGGCGCCGCTCACCCGCGCGAATTTGGGCCGCAGCCGCGCCATGATCTCGTCGGCCGAAATCTTGCGCTCCTGCAACGGCTTCAAAGTGACGAGCAGATCGGCGACATTGACCGAGCCGCCGGGACCGAAACTCCCTCCGATGGCGCCCGTCGCCGAGGCGACGGCAGGATCGGCCTCCAGTATGGAAACGAAGGTTTCGAGCTTCTGTTTCATCACCGTGAAGGAGACGCTCTGGTCCGCGACGATGGCGCCGCGCATGCGGCCGGAATCCTGTATCGGAAAGAAGCCTTTCGGCACAGCGCCGAACAGGTGAACATTGAGCAGGACGACGCCGACAAGCGTCGCCAGCGTCAGGGTCGGGCGGCGCATGGCGGCGTCGAGGCTGCGCACATAACCGCGATGGAGCGCCGAAAACGCCGCCTCGCTCCAGCGCAACAGGAAGAACCGCTGCGGTCCCGCATGCCCCTGCAAATAGCGCGCGCAGAGCATCGGCGTCGCGGTGAGAGAGAGAACCAGCGAAATCACGATCGCGATCGACAGGGTCATCGCGAATTCGCGCATCATGCGGCCGACAATACCGCCCATGAACAGGATCGGCAGAAACACCGCAACGAGCGAAAGACTCATGCTCACGACGGTGGGACTTACTTCGGCCGCCCCATGCGCCGCTGCGGACTGCGGGTCTTCGCCCATTTCGATGCGCCGCGAGATATTTTCCACGACGACGATCGCATCGTCGACGACGAAACCGGTCGCGATGGTGAGGGCCATGAGTGAAAGATTGTCGATGCTGTAATCGAGAAGATACATCGCGCCGAAAGCGCCAATCAGCGAAACCGGAACGGCGATGCTCGGAGCGATGGTCGCGCGGGCGTTGCCGAGGGACAGATAGACGATGAAAATCACCAGAAGAACGGTCAGGCCGAGAGTCGACTCGATCTCCTGGAGAGAGGTGCGGATCGTCAATGTCCGGTCCTGCACGATTTTCATTTCGGCGTCGGCCGGCAGAGCCGCGGCGAGCGGCGGCATCAGCGCCTTGATGCGGTCGACGACCTCGAGGAAATTTGCGCCCGGCTGACGAAATATCTGGATCTGAACCGCCGTGCGGCCGTTGCTCATGCCGTAATTGCGTAAATCTTCGACGGAATCCACGACCTCGGCGACATCCTTCAGCTTGACCGCCGCGCCATTGCGCCAGGCCACGACGAGACCCTTGTAATCCGATGCTTTTCGCGACTGGTCGCTGGCGTAGAGCGTGAACCGCGACGCGCCCTTGTCGACTGCGCCCTTGGGCCCGGTGAAATTGGCCGAGGCGAGGGCCGCGCGCACGCTTTCCAGCGAGACGCCGGCTTCGAACAGGGCCGCGGTATTGATTTCGACGCGCACGGCGGGAAGCGACGAACCGCCGACGGTGACCTGTCCGACGCCTTCGATCTGCGCGAACTTCTGTTGCAGGACATTGGATGCGGCTTCGAACAGCTGGCCGGGCGTCAGCCGGTTCGAGAACAGGGCGATGATGACGACCGGAACTTCCGCCGGGTTCGAAGTGCGAAAGGTCGGATTGTTGCGCAGCGCCGCGGGCAGGTCCGCGCGCGCCGCGGCGATCGCCGCCTGGATGTCGCGTTGCGCCCCGTCGATGTTGCGGCCGAGGTCGAATTGCAGCGATATGCGCGACGAGCCGAGCGAACTCGACGAGGTCATTTCCGTCACCCCGGCGATCTGTCCCAGACGTCGCTCGAGCGGCGTCGCGACCGCCGCCGCCATGGTTTCGGGGCTCGCGCCGGGCATGGACGCCGAGACGGAAACGACCGGATAGTCGATGTTGGGAACGGGCGCCTTCGGCAGCAGGAGCATTGCAGACAGCCCCGCCAGCACGACGCCGAGCGTGAGCAGAGTCGTCGCCACGGGACGCGCGATAGAAAGTTGCGCGATGCTCATGCCAAAACGTTCCCCTGCGCCGGGGCGTCGCGGAAGCGGCCGTGTTTCGTGCGGCCATCGAAGGCGCGTTGAATCATCGGCGCCATAGCCGCATGTCCCTGCCAAATTGCGTCCCGCCGCCGTGGCGAGGCGCGCTGTCGCCCATTTGCAGACCCCCGATCGCCAGACGCCCGGACCCGGGAGCCATTTCCGGATCGGGCGGCTGAGCGAAGCGGAGTATCGACCGGCCGGAAGAGCCGTTCGCTCATAATCATACTATACAGATAGGAATCTTGAAAGCGGGGTAGGTTGTTTGCACTTTTGCATCGCCCGGTCGACCTGCCGATCCTGCTACTCGGGTATGTTGGGAGCGCACAGCTTTCGCTGGCTTCGTCGCGCTCCCGCCCAGTGTCCGGCTTCGGGGGGGACGAATAGGGGAGAGGGGCGCTTTCCGTCCGTGCAGATTATTGTTTTTGAGGCGATTTCTTTGGGTCTGAAAAACTGGCGGAGGAGGCGGGATTCGAACCCGCGATACGGTTTCCCGTATACACACTTTCCAGGCGTGCGCCTTCAACCACTCGGCCACCCCTCCGCGACTCCGGCGAAGCGGAGCGCGGGCGCACTATATTCGGGCGCGGCGGCAAGGCAACCCCTTCTCGCGCCTCGCGCGCGCTTTTCCTGCCGGCCGCGCGGCCCTTTCGCTTCCCTTCCCCCGCCGGCCCTGCTATCCCGCGCCCATGACCACCCACGCGCTCGACCGTATCCGCAATTTTTCCATCGTCGCCCATATCGACCATGGCAAATCCACGCTCGCCGACCGGCTCATTCAGGCAACGGGGACCGTCGCCGCGCGCGACATGGTCGAGCAGGTGCTGGATTCGATGGACATCGAGCGCGAGCGCGGCATCACCATCAAGGCCCAGACCGTCCGGCTCGACTACAAGGCCAAGGACGGCAAGGATTATGTCCTCAATCTCATGGACACGCCCGGCCATGTCGATTTCGCCTATGAAGTCTCGCGCTCGCTGAAAGCCTGCGAGGGCTCGCTGTTGGTGGTCGACGCCTCGCAGGGCGTCGAGGCGCAGACGCTGGCCAATGTCTATCAGGCGCTCGACGCCGGCCACGAAATCGTGCCCGTGCTCAACAAGATCGACCTGCCTGCCGCCGAGCCGGACCGCATCCGCCAGCAGATCGAGGATGTCATCGGCCTCGACGCAAAGGATGCGGTGCTGATCTCGGCCAAGACCGGCATCGGCATCGGCGAGGTGCTGGAGGCGATCGTCACCCGTCTGCCGCCGCCGCGCGGCGACGAGACCGCGCCGCTGAAGGCCATGCTGGTCGACAGCTGGTACGACGCCTATCTCGGCGTTGTCGTGCTGGTGCGCATCATCGACGGCACGTTGAAGAAGGGCCAGAAGATCCAGATGATGGGCGCCAACGCCCATTACGAGGTCGACAAGATCGGCGTGTTCAAGCCGAAGATGGTCGATGTCACGGTGCTCGGGCCGGGCGAAGTCGGCTTCATCACCGCGCAGATCAAGCAGGTGGCGGATACGCGCGTCGGCGACACCATCACCGATGAGCGCAAGCCCTGCGCCGAAGCGCTGCCGGGTTTCAAGCCGGCGCAGCCGGTGGTGTTCTGCGGCCTGTTCCCGGTCGACGCCGCCGATTTCGAGGATCTGCGCGCGGCGATCGGCAAGCTGCGGCTCAACGACGCCAGCTTCTCCTACGAGATGGAAACATCGGCCGCGCTCGGCTTCGGCTTCCGCTGCGGCTTTCTCGGCCTGCTGCATCTCGAGATCATTCAGGAGCGGCTTTCCCGCGAGTTCGATCTCGATCTGATCGCCACGGCGCCGTCGGTCGTCTACAAGCTCAAGCTCACCAACGGCGACGAGATCGAACTGCACAATCCGGCCGACATGCCGGATGTGGTGAAGATCGAAGAGATCATGGAGCCATGGATCCGCGCCACGATCATGACGCCGGACGAATATCTGGGCTCGGTGCTGAAGCTCTGTCAGGACCGGCGCGGCGTGCAGGTCGATCTCAATTATGTCGGCAAGCGCGCCATGGCGGTTTATGATCTGCCGCTCAACGAAGTGGTGTTCGATTTCTACGATCGCCTCAAGAGCATTTCCAAGGGCTATGCCAGCTTCGACTATCACCTCACCGATTACCGCGTCGGCGATCTCGTGAAGATGAGCATTCTCGTCAATGCCGAGCCGGTGGACGCGCTGTCGATGCTGGTGCATCGCACCCGTGCCGAAGGGCGCGGCCGGCAGATGTGCGAGAAGCTGAAGGAGCTGATCCCGCCGCACATGTTCCAGGTGCCGATTCAGGCGGCGCTGGGCGGCAAGATCATCGCCCGCGAGACGGTGCGCGCCTTCCGCAAGGACGTGACCGCAAAGTGCTACGGCGGCGACGCCACGCGCAAGCGCAAGCTGCTCGAGAAGCAGAAGGAAGGCAAGAAGCGCATGCGCCAGTTCGGCCGCGTGGAAATCCCGCAGGAGGCGTTCATTGCGGCGCTGAAGATGGAGGAGTAGGGGGCGTTGCTGTATCCACCGGTTTTGGGGTATGATGAAGACGCTCGCCTTTCCGCTGATCATCGAAGCCCATCGGGAAGACGGGGGTTTTCTCGCTTATTTTCCGTCGCTTCTGGGCTGTCGGGCATGGGGCGAGACTTGGGAGGCGGCGGCGCGCAATGCCGAAGAGGCGCTGTCGGTGCATATCGAGACGTTGGCGGCGAATGGGGATGTGGTTCCAGAGAGCCGCGACATCGACGATTACCGGAGCCGCTTGCGCCAGATCGCCGCCCGGCGGTCCTTCAATGGATTGTCCAGCGACGCCTTAATGAAACTCACCCGCGGCGACGACTAGACGGTTGTCGTCAGATAGCGTATCGCTTCACGGTCGCGGACGTGGAGCGACTTCATGAGCGAAGAAATTTCATTCGACCTCTCAGGTCCGGAAAGTGGGGCGAGTGCGAGCCGTCGCAAAAATCCGGCGGACCCATTCGATTTCGGTGCAGCAGAGGACGCTTTGAACGAGGCGATTAAGCGCGCCAATGCGGCGTGGCTCGCGCTGATGGCGACCATGGCCTATTTCCTCGTCGCCACCATCAAGATCACCCACAAGGATCTGTTCCTTGAGAGGCAGGTGAAGCTGCCATTGCTCAATGTCGATATGCCGCTCGTGTTTTTCGGTGTGATTGCGCCGATTTTTGTATTGTTGTTTCATTTTTTCGCCCTGTTGACGGCGCGGGGTCTTCGTGAAAAGGTTTCTTTTTGGAACGAAACCATCATGCAGGCCGCAGAGTTGCGGAAAGACCGCGCTCGGCTGCGTGAACGACTCGATATTTCAATTCTTGCTCAGGCGTACGGCAGGCCAGCCAGTCGCTACAGATTATTTATCTCAATAGTTGCAGAAATATCTACAGAGCTTATGCCTCTTATTTTATATATTGTAATGCAGGCAGTATTTCTTCCATATCAGAATGTATGGATCAGTGATATTCAGCGACTTATTCTGATATTTGGATGTTTTATGGTATTTTTTATTCTACCTCAAAGATGGGTGTCGGCTGGGTTTTTTGCTGTTATATTTATTGCTGCAAGTTTGTTCGTTCTTGTGTTTCCTGATGCTCCCCGAAGCAAATTGTTTCCATCGGATTTTGTCTACGAAAGCGTCCCGCCCCTGCGTGCATTCGTGCAGGAAAAAATCGAGGGTAAGCCCGATCTCGTCCATAGAGTGCCAACCACCATTTTTTCGAACAGACTCGTGCTTCCAGAGCAAAATCTCGTTTCGGAGATGAGTGTAAACGGTGCAGCTACGAATTTGCGTGGGCGCCGGTTGGCATCGGCGTTTCTGGATGGTGTCGATCTCCATGGAGTTGATTTTACCGGCGCCGATCTGAGGCGGGTTTCAATGCAGCGGGCGCAACTGCAAGGTGCGAGATTTGGATGCGCGGCTACCGGAAAAACTTGGCATTATAAGCTCGCGGCGAAGGGTGACAAAGAACGAACCGACGAGGATACCGAAACCGCTTGTGTTTGGCTTCACGGGTCTGACTTGACCTCGATCGCCGCTGGAAACGCGAGTTTTGAAGGAGCCTTCCTGTTAGGAGCAAATTTGTCCTCGGCAACACTCAAGGGCAGCACGTTTTTAGACGTAGAAGCGCAAGGTGCGTCTTTTTTTGACTCAAATCTTGAAGCATCAAGTTTTAATAATGCTAATTTAGACGGGGCAAATCTTAAGTATGCTAATATGACAGGAGCAGTTGTTTCTGATAGTCATTTACCTGGAGTAGTTCTTGACAGAGCAACAATGATAGCTGTTAAAATGTCGTCCGTTGATCTCTGGGATGCGTCTGTGCGGCGCGTCGAGATGCAGGCAAGCGATCTTTCTCGCCTCGATATTCGAGGATCTATGCTAGTAGATATAGCAATTTATCGCGGTAAGTCATCTGAATTTATATTTTATTCGGCAAAAATAGATCGCATTTTTTTGAAAACAAAAGTTATTGAGCTAATTGGAGACCTGTATACATATTCACCAACATATATCCGGACAGATCATAATTTTGTATTTGATCTTGGTGAAGACTTCAGGCACAAGTGGGGCTCGGTTGATTACGGGACGACGGAGGTATCTTTTGAAGAAATTCTGAATCAGTCGCCGCAATTAGATGAGAAAAGAATCAATGATCTTATTGCTGGAATTGTAAAGCATGTCGACGATAAATATAGGGTGTCTGAAATAAAAGATCGCCTTGAGCGCCTTAAACCAAATTACGTGGCTTCACGCGAGTCCGGAGTTGCCATACAAAAACAAGATGAAGATAACAGGCAGTTATGGGATCTCCTCAAAAAGGCAACGACGGAAGCAAATTCCGAGAGCTACGAGCGACGCCTCGCAGCACGGCTGGAGCATATTGCTTGTGTAGGCGGCGCAGAAGTCGCGCCCGGCGATCTTTCCCAGGTCGCCGCGCCCTATGTGGCCCGCGGGTTGATGCGCGGCCAACGGTTCGACGACATCGGCTGCGACAGAAGACGCCAACTTCTATCGATGCTGAGAACGGCGATGAACACCGGCAAGAAGGCGGACAAAACTCCATGCCCCGGGGCGGTCGGTCTCGAAGACATTGATTTCACCAATGAGCAACGCGCATCTCAAATCGATGCCGCGTGTCAGAAAGGAGAAAGTGAATCGATGAAAGGAAAATAAGTGAGTGAGTAAATGCGGTTCGTCGAGCCAAGGTTTCTGAAAGTTTTTGCCTCGACCAGGTCTACGTCCAGGCCAAACGATACGGCGCCGGCAATCCGGTCGGGCCCGGCGCCGTCCGCGACTTTTTCAGCTTGCTCGACCGGTTCAAGGCCACCAAGGGCCTGTTCGTCACGACCTCGACCTTTTCCCAATCGGCGCGCGAAACCTCCGAATATCTCAGCAAGCGCATCGTCCTCATCGACGGCGCTCATCTGACCAAACTCATGATCCGCCATAATGTCGGCTGTCGGGTCGAGGAGACGCTGTTCATCAAGCGGCTGGACGAGGAGTTTTTCGACCGACGCGAGACGGTCCGCACTTGCCAAGCGTACGTATCCACGTACATAATCCCCCCATGCGCACCACCTCCTACAGCGACCTCCGCAAGAACCTCGCCGCGACCCTCGACCGCGTCACGGACGATCACGAGCCCGTCGTCATCACCCGCGACCGCGGCAAGCCGGCGGCCGTGCTCATTTCACTGGAGGATTTCGCGTCCTACGAGGAAAGCGCCTATTTGCTGCAAAGCCCGGCCAACGCCGAGCGGCTTCTGCAATCGATCGCGGAGCTCGACGCGGGACGCGGGAAAGAGCGCAAGCTCGCGGAATGAAGCTGCTCTTCTCCGAGCAGGCCTGGGAGGACTATCTCCACTGGCAGGCGCAGGATGCGCAGATATTGGCGCGTCTGAACGCGCTCGTGAAGGAATGCGCGCGCACGCCGTTTTCCGGAACAGGAAAGCCCGAACCGCTGCGCGGAAATCTTCGCGGCTGGTGGTCCAGACGAATAACGAGGGAACATCGTCTGGTTTACAAGGTCGAGGGCGACTGCCTGTTCATCGCACAGTGCCGCTACCACTATCAGTAGCCCGCATGCCTTGCGCCCGCCGCGCCTCATCCAGCGCATGAACCCGCAGCGCCGAGGACAGATTGGCCGCGCCGCGGCTGGCGTCCACCTGCGCCACCAGCGTCGCCAACGACACCCCGTCGCGCGCGGCGATCTCCTTCAACGCATCCCAGAAGGCCTGTTCCAGCGACACGCTGGTGCCGTGGCCGGCAATGACGATCGAGCGCTTCTTCACCCGCGAAGGCGCCGGCGCGTCGCCGTCGCTCACGATCGTTCGGGTCCGCCCGGCTCGCGCCGATGCGCGTCGAACCGCGATTCGTCGAGGCGCCGCTGTGCCGCGGTCGCGTCACGCCCGGATTTCGATCGCCCGTGATCGATACGGTTCTGCGCCGCCTGCGCCTCATGCGCCTTGCGGTCGCGGTTTTTCCGCGCCCGGCGCAGATTGACGACGTCGCCGGTCAAGGCTTTTTCCGGAAAGCGTCGATCGAGACGATCTTGGCGCCATCGTCGCCGGCCTCGGCCTTGTCCACAGCGCCCGCTGGCGCCGGCGCGGGTTTCGCCGGTTCGGTTTTGGCCGATTCGGCCTTCGCCGGTTCGACCCTGGTCGGAGCCTCGTCGCCCGGGCGCACCAGATGCGGGGCGAACCGCGGCGGCTCTTCGTCACCGTCTTCGTCCTCGTCGTTCTCGCCCTCGTCGGCGCCGATCTCCCAGCGTAGACCGAATTCGACGGACGGATCGAAAAAGCCGGTCACCGCCTCGAACGGGATATAGAGACTTTCCGGAATGGAGCGGAACGACAGTTTCACGCCGAAGCCGGTCTCGTCGACGAGGAGGTCCGAATATTGGTGCTGGAGGATGATGGTCAGTTCGCGCGGCCATTGTTCGGCGAGGCGCCTGGAGATTTTCACGCCCGGCGCCCCGGTGCGGAAGCTGATGGTGAAGTGATGCTCGCCGGGCAGGCCGCCGTTTTCCGCGACATCCGACAGCACCTGGCGCATCACGCCGCGCATCGCATCCTGCACCAGAAGATCGTAGCGAATGAGATCGGTCATTGGTCCCGCGTCGCCGCCGCGCACGAGGCCTAGCCGGCGCCTTTTTGAAGAATGAAGTGGAGGCTTCTGTTGCCAGGCGCCTCCGAGCCCCGCCTGAAAGTGCTACCTCCCAGGGCTTGATCCCAGTACCTTCACCGCATTACGCGGCGACGGCCACCGGAGCATAGTTGTCGTTGGCAACTATAAGGTTTGACCCGATAACGGCGGTATCATGCCGGGCAAAAGATAACCCTTTACACCCTCGTCAATCCTGTTTCGCCCCCGCCGCAGCCCGCCGGTTGGACGGGCTGGGGTGGAGGCGCCGGGTACCGCCCCCGGGTCCGATTGGCTTATTACGGTGTCCATTTATCGCCATAGCCGCTGCGAGCAGCGGCGAGATCAATATACGCGCTCACGACCGCGAGGTGAAGGGGACGGCGCCCCGGAAACGAAAAAAGCGCCCGCCGGGACAGCGGCGGGCGCGGGCAATGCAATCGAACGCTCACTTGACGACGGTCAGCCGGTCCTTCACCTGCGCAAACACCGTCTCGCCGAGCACCCGGTTTTTCGTCAGATCGTCGAGCGACTTGTAGGGGCGGCCCTTGACGATGGCCTCGGCGGCCGGGCGATCGAGGCCCTTGATGGCGGCAAGCTGGTCGGCGGTCGCGGTGTTCACGTCGATGCGGACCGCCTGCGCCGCGACCGGCTGCGCAACGGGCTTCAACGCCGGCGCGGGTTCGGCGAAGGCCGGCGCGGCGAACAGGACGGCGGCGGCGAGATAGGGGGCGCGGATCATCGGGGAAAACTCCTTCGCGGACGGGACGCCATGTCCCGATCGACCCGCTGACTTTGGCGTTTCCCGACTGAACCGGCCTTGAATGGCGCGTTCAGCCGCCCTTCAGCTTTCACCGCCGGTGGGTTTCGAGCCCCTTGCGTTGCGACGCTTGCGCTTCCCACCACCATTGACGCGCGACCGCAGCACGCCGGAGGGCTTGAAGGTGACGACCCGGCGCGCGGTGATGACGGCGTCGACGCGGGTCTTGGGATTGCGGCCGATGCGCTCGCGCTTCTCGCGGATGTTGAACGAGCCGAAGCCCGACAGCAGCACGTCTTCGCCCGAGACGATCACCTCGAACAGCTCCGAAAAGAACTGATCGACGCATTCGGCGGCGGCTTCGCGTGAGGCGTATCCCATGGTTTTCTGCACCGCGAGGGCAAGATCGGCGCGCGTCAGCGATCCGCCGCTGTCTTGCGCCGTGTCGGAGCGTGCCAGCGTCTCGGTTTGCGTGGCCGCGCCCGATCGAAGTTCGGGCGCCTGGTCTAGGAACATCTTCTTCTCCTGCGACATGCCGACTTGGACCCCGAATATCCGCCGAAAACAGGCGCGTGGGCCCGGCCTCCTTCCGTAAGCATCTAACGAACCATGCGTTTATCGTTCATTACGCAAGTATGAAAGTCACGGGGTGAAATTTACGTACGGGTGGCAGGTGCAGGGCGGAACATATTCCCTAAAATTGACAATGAATCGTGTTCTTGCGCAACAGCTCCGTGGGCCTCGACGGCGCGCGGCGAGAAGGGGCAATCCGGTGGAGACAGGCGTATCCGCCCGGAGACGAAACGCAAAACGGCCCGTCGCTACATCCGCGCTCGGGCCGTTCGTGTCGTCGACGACGGGCGTCGACGCAAAATCAGGATAATCGTGGCCGGCGGTGATTGGCAAGCTCTGCCAGGCGGTTGCGGAGCATCATCGGCAGCCTCGCGCAAGCTTGCGGCGATCACCGGCGCATGCGCCATGAGGCTGCGGCGCCGTTCCCCGGCGTCAATAGTGGGATCGCTTCGGGGGGCCGGCCGCCAGGCTCCTCAGACGCCGATCTCGACGATTTTCGCGCTGTGGTGGATGACCTCCACACCATCTCCCACAGTCTTGCCCATCAGCGCCACGGCCAGCGGCGCGACATGCGGAATGAGTCCCTGCGCGGGATCGGCTTCGTCCTCGCCGACGAGGCGGAAGGCGCGGCGCTCGCCGCCGTCGAGTTCCACCACCACGCGATGGCCGAAGCGCACATGGGCGGTGTCGGCGATCGGCTTGACGACTTCGGCATTGGCGCGCCGCGCCGTCCAGTAGCGCAGGTCGCGCTGCGCCAGCGCGAGGGCGTGGGCGTCGTCCTTGCCGGTGGCGGCCTCGATTTCGGCGGCCAGCCCGGAAAGATGAGCTTCGATCTGCGCCATTCCGGCCGGCGTCACCAGATTGCGATGCGGGCTGACCGGGCGATCGGGAAGATCCTCACGCGGATTGTCGTCGTCCTGTTCGCGGGTGAAAGCGCTGCTCATCTGGCCCTGATCCTGTCGATGCGGGAAACCGATATTAGACCCGAGCGCCGCACGCTTGTCGAGACGCTTGTCGCGCAAGGAGGATCCACCCGGGAGAGGAAAGCGCGCCGACCGCCGTGGACGAGGCCTCGCGGCCGAAGCTCGCCCGAAGCTCGAGCAGGGCTCCGAATCCGGGTTAACGCGGCGCTGCGCCCAAGGCTTGGGTTAGGTATCCTTGGTCCCATCCGGCGATTTTTCGGCGCAGGCTGATGCTGGTTTTCGGCGGTTTCGTCGCCTTGCGCTG